>VTLG01012331.1_pt1 | contig 24639 bp, 33 predicted proteins | sample 4694571 | NCBI WGS metagenome assembly VTLG01 (sample SAMN12604809, study PRJNA352737) | marine metagenome | biome: ENVO:00000447; feature: ENVO:00000209|ENVO:00000569|ENVO:01000036; material: ENVO:00002151; isolation source: viral sequences binned using virsorter ...
GGTTGATAGTTGGAAATTTTTGGTCTTTTACTGTACTAGCTTTTCTCGGCTCCCAACCTTCACGCATACGCTTGTACACATTGTCAGGAGTATCTTTACCCTGTATTGTGGTAGCAACCCAACGCTGAATGAACCCCGGTCGTGCATCTGGGGCATCCAACAATGCAGGAGGTGTCCAAGTTGTTTGAGGTCTACTTTCCTCATCTCTTATTGACATCCTCAAGTTCTCATCACGAACATTTCTATTTATAGACATTAGTTATCCCTCCTAGTTTTAACTGATTGTATTTCCTTAGCATATTTTTTCAATGCTTCAGGGTCTGTGATACCTAATTCTCTAGCCATAGCAAGTTCATCCTTAGAGACTTTTATTCTGTTACCTTTATAAACTGAGCCACCTGTAGTTGGTGCAACTGCTTGTCTACTATTTGCTCTTGGTTTAGTAGTAACACTTTCCCCTGATATTATCTCAGGAAATCTCTTTTGTAAACGACTATTTAGTTCTCTGTAATAATCAGGTGAGTTTTTATCAAACCCTTCAATATCAAGCTGAACATCAATAGCTCTTGCTAATGCTGTTTCTTGCTCAAAACCTTTTGCATTAAACCAATTATTTTCTTTCCACCATTGCTGTGCCAGAGGTGGTGTAGGATTAGTAGCTACTTGTTGAGCCTTACCTACAGTTGGTGAAACAGCATTTTGCCTAGATGCTTTTTCCATTCTTTGCAAAGCTAAAGATGTTTTTAAATCAACTAGCTCTTCATTAAACTTTATTTGAGCCTCTGTATCACCTTCTTCAATAGCTTTTGCTAAAGCTTTTTTTGTAAGATTGTAGTGTTCCTGAATAGCCTCTTGACCTTGTTTTTCATTTTTAACTTCAATCTTTTCAAGTCTTTTTGCCATAGCATCAAGTTTACTTTGAAGTTGAGCAGTTTCTTCTTGAGACTTATTCTTTTCAGATATAAGTTTTTTTATACGATTTTGCACATTTATGCTGTATTGTTTCTTATCCTCTTCAGATAAACTATCTTTCTCAACTTCTTTTGGCTTTTCTTCAGTATTTTCAGTTATTTCTAACTCAACTTCAGAATCTTTGCCTTTTGTTTTTTCTATTTCTTGATTTATTTCTTCATTGATATCATCAATGGTTTTTTCTGTATTTTCCATAGTTCACTCCAAATTAAACGTAAGCTGTGACTTCAACACCATCAGGCAATATTGCTGTGATTTCATCATCATTTAATAATAAAAATCTAACATTATTAACGACAATTTTTTGTCCTGCATATTTGCCATAAGTGACTTTATCACCTACTTGTGGAACAATCTCTTGTTTCCATCTTTCACCTGTCTCTCTTTCACGATAGGCAAGCTCTCCTACTGCCATAACAGTACCATGAGCAGTAAGTATTTGCTCGTTTTCCTTAACCTTATCAGGCAAAAGTATACCACCTTTGGTTTCAGCTTTGATATCATTTGGTTGGATTAAGACCTTCCAATTCATAGGTCTTGGTAGTTGGTTTGAACCAATAGATGCTTTAGTAACACTATCAGTTATAATTGCATGATGATGAGTCATGGTTACATCTCCTTGTCTATTTGTTTTATTGTTTCGTCTATAATCTCAGAGGATATTTCTAAACCCTCTGACATCCCGACGTTTTTGTGATATTGGTTGAAATCAGTCATACGACCTTCAACCATATCAAATGCTATTTCAGCTTTTTTCTCCTTCAGTTTCTTCTTTATCAGGTTTAGTAATTCTATTGTGTTCATTTAAATCCGTCTCCCCAGACATTGAAACACCAGTTACATTGATTATAACGTCTTGTTGTTCCTTATTTTTTTCCATATAAACCCTTTTTCTTACCTTTTTTCATTGGCTTTTTCTTCATAGTTGCCTTTTTCATGCCTTTTTTCTTCTTTCCATGGTCCATTGTTTTGCCTCCTTTTAATAGTTTTGCAAATTGAGTTCTATTAAGCATATCTTAATTTAACAATAAAAACAGTATTTTAAAGATTTTTTTACTTTTCTACACATAATGTGTTGACTTATGATAATTAATAACTATATACTTTTATATGTATAAAACTTTTTATAGGAGAAAAAAATGGAATTTAAAAGTTACAGACAAAGAAAAGGTATGGCAATAGAGCATGCGTTTTTAGAAGACCATAACCCAACTCAATATGCTTATATAAAGCAAATTCAAGCTATTGATGATGCAAGAATTGTCATATTTGAAATGTACAATAATGACGATATTACAAAAACTAATGCTAATAGATATCTTTTGCAATTAGAAAAAGTGCAAAGACAGAATATAGATAAAGCATGGAACATAGGTTTAGATGTCAGTTATTACGATACTTTTAATGATGTTGATATGTGGACAATATAAGGAGATGATGATGCAAAAAATTATAGATAATATTAGATGTGGAATAGAAGACCAAATAATCAGCAAGGTTGTAGGTTGGAACGAAGAAGGTGAGCAATTTCACTTTGTTGATTATGGTTTTCAGGTATCAATGAAATGCTTTGGTTTTAATAAATATTTACCTGAAGCAGGTACAGAGCCTAAGACCTACATACATTACACAAATTTTTATGATGGTATGTCTGAGTTTTTAGATGTTATACAAGATGATTTATCAAAATGTTTTGCCATAGTGCCTGAGTATAATGGTGAATATTTTAGTCAGCTTCGTATACCTATTAAAAAGTTACAAGACCTAGATATACAAGACTTGGTACTTATAGAAAAGGAGGAAGTATGAAAAGCAAAATCACAAAATCTGAAGCCATTAAGCTCTGCGAAAAGCAGGGCTTCACTATGGATGTATTAGAGCAAATGGTGGAGGTCACCCCAGATGCTCGTAAATACACTTTTACTGTAGAGAATGAAAGGCAGTTTGCCATCAAGGTTCTGCATGTAGTTTCAGGTCTTACGCAACGACAAAGAGAAAGAGTGTTGCAAAGAGCTTTGAAAACTAATAAAATATAGATGTAAATTTTACATTTATAAATTTACGCATTATCCTCTCCCCTTAAACCCTCACTATTAACTTAGTGGGGGTTCTTGCATTTTCAAAGAGTTACGTCTTTGTATTTCAGGTAATATAGTTACACCTGCTCCTATTGAGAACATGAACTCTGGAAACCTTCTAAATAAGTTCTTTTTTGTAGGTGCAGTATATTCTGATATTATTGATTCATCTCCTATGCCACTAGCTGAATTTACATCTAATGTAGGGTCATCACCAAAGCTATCATCATAACTATACTTTTCAACTCTGATACCATTTTTTTCTAATATTGCTAAAGTCTGTGGTGATACATCCTCTGGTACAATAGCACCAACAAATTCATCCAATCTTACACCTCTTTGTGGCTTTACTTCAAAATATTCTGTTGGTAATTTTACTACCTTTTCTCTAAACTCTTTCACTTTAGTTTGCAAATCTTTGTTATTTAATAACCTTGAGTCAAAATTTTTTGAATAATCATGTGTACCAAGCTTGCCTAATAATAAATCTTCAAACAATGCTTCAACTGTTCTTAGGTGTACATCTTTATCAATGCTCAAAGCTATATCAGATACTTCATCAGATATATCATCATAAATTAATTGTAATTCATTTTTAGCATCTTCAAACTCTTCTGATGTTACAATCCTGCCTCTTTCAGCTTGTATTTCTGACAAAGTTCTGAATTCTGGGGTTAATTTTGCTCTAATATCACCCATGCCATGTAATGTAATACTTTCCTTACCTGCTCCTCTTTGTTTTTTCATAATTTTTACAAAGTTATTTAATGTTGCAGGCAAGTATTTTCTGCCATTAGGTGTAAATTCCACAAATATCCTGTCATTTACCTCCCCACCTACTTCAAGTATTTTATTTCTTTTATCAATAAGCCATTTTTCATATGAGCTATCTGGCTTTACATAAGTTGGGTCTACGTCAAATTCATTATAGTCAGGAAAAAAGCCATATCTACTACCAAGTCCTCTGATTGGTTTATATGTAGAAATATAAAGTAACCCTTGCACATCTGTGCTGTTTAATTCATCATCAAACTGCCCACCAAAGGTAGTATCCATTTTTACACCTTTGTAATAATCATTTTCATCTTTAAATAAATAATCATATCCATCAAGTTTATCTTCTGCATCTCTATATGACCTTTGCATACCTAGCATACTCTCATAAAGTCCTTCTAATATCTCTTCATCACTTACTAAATTTTGGTCACTCAGGTACATCATTTTAGCTATTTTATTAGTAGCTCTATCTTGAAATCCTCTAGCCATATCTAAAGCTTCTGGTGTTGGGTTCATTGAAAACTGATTGTCTTTTAGTCTTATCTGAAGAGCATCAATGTATTCTTTAAAATTATCATAAATATTTCTAGTTATTTCTTTTCTTTTTGATGGTGTTTTAAATTTATGAACTTCATCTAAAAATTTGTTTGCTTGGTTTTGTTTTGCTAAAAACTTTTTTATTTTATTTGGTGTGTTAAATTTTCTAAAAAATCTATCTATTTCATTTTTTGTAAAATCTTGCACCTGTTTATTAACAGTAATATCAGACCTTGGCATTCTTACTGTGTAAGCATCTGCTTTATATACTGGGTTGCCTCTTGATGGTTTTGCCATGTCTTTTGAACCTATAAGAACAACATCTCCAAAACCTGACATAGGATTGTCAATATTGCTTATTGCGATTGATGGAACAGGTATGCCACCTAATTTATCAGCTTTTATTAAATCTACCTGATTAATATTGTGATGTATTATTAAATTTTTCTTTGGTGATTGGTTTTTTTCTTGATTTACTAATATTCTATTAAAATCATCTTGTCTTTTAAATTGGAACATTTCTCTATCAGTAAAATTTTTTGAGAAATTATATGATTCAGGGTTAAGACTATAACCTTGTTGCTTCATTAAATTAGCAGTTTCATCAACTACATTTGAAAAAGGTATTACAACATCAGGTGAAAAATCTTTGCCAGAAACAAATTGACCTTTGTGAAACACTCTATTTATGCCTGACATTGCTAATGTTGGCTCTGGTTTTGCAGACATAAACTCAGGCTTTGCTTTTGACAAATCTGCTTCTTTTGTTGGGCTTACAAATTCTTCATCACTTGAAAATACAGGTTTGCCTGTAGATTTAGCTTTTGTCATGTCATCAAAGCTTGGTGGCTTCTTATTGGCTTGTCTTCTTAAAAACTTTACTGCATCTGTTACTGGCTTTATCTCTTTTGCTATTGCTCTTGCAGTTTGTCTACCTAATGCTCCTAATGCAGGTGCAAATCCAGTTGACCCTACCCCTGAAGAAAAAATATCTATTGGTAAAAGACCATAATAATCTTTATCTATGGGTGCGTTGTCCATAAACTTTTGCATGTCAAACTTTTCAATAGTTGTTCCTATTGGTCTACTCATAATGTCCATCATAGCCACAGGATTATTTTTCACTTCATCTGGCAGTTGATTTATAGCTTCATCTAACATGTATAATGCTCCTACTGGAGTAATATCTGCTAATCCAAATCCTGTATCTCTACTTCCTGTATCAAATGCTTCGTTTCTATAAGTTGGTTTACCAGTAAAACTTTCTGCAATATCATAATATGTTGCATCACCACTTCTAACTGATGGGTCAACTATTCCAAATTTTTGGTCTAATGCTTTGAAAAAATTACCTAATGCATATTTAGCTTCTTCCCTTGTTGGAATGAAACCACCTATTCTTTCAAACTTAAAATCATCAATATTAATATCTTGTTCTGACATTAAACCTGTCCTGCTGATAATATTTTAGCCAAATACTTCATGGTCTGGTCATAGGTCTTATCTAGCTGTTTAGAGAGCCTTACAAACTTTCTGGGGCTTATTTCATCAAAGCTTATGTTTCTACGCTTCAGATACTTCTTAGCCGCTCTTATCTCTGCTTGTGCTACCTTTTTAATGTTTGCTTTTGCCATTATGTGCCCTCATTTATATTATTTAACGCACCAAAGCCATTAATGTCAAAAAATTCTTTGACTTCATCTATATATTTTTGTGCATTTGGGTCTTGTGTAGGTTTTACTAAATCTCTTAATGAGCCACCATCTTTACTAAAATAGAAATTACTAAATATTTTTTCTAAATCCTCTGGCGTTTTTACCTCTTCCTGTGCAATGCTTCTGACTGTACTAGCATTCATGCTTTTTAAATTAAGAGGTTTATTGTTACTAAATCCCTCAGTTGATAATACTTTTGGTTTTATACCAGATACATCTACTATAATCTCATCTTGTGCTTTTAACATACCTTTTGTAAATTTTGCAGGGTTTGTAACTGTATCAAATCCACTTATTTTTGCCTGTCCAATACCTCTTTCTTTGATTTTTTTGTTAACATTTCTAGTTATCCTGTCTTCATAAGATGGTAAATAGCCTGCTATTCTATCTCTTGGCACATCATATTTTAGTAAAAATGAGCTATCATACATGCTACTTTTACCCTCAGTAAGATAATCATGTAATGGAAAAATCTTATCTTTATCAAGTAACCCTGATACAAACTTTTCATCACCTATACGCATGGCTTCTGGTTTATTTGTGATAATTCTATATATAGAAACAAAATCATCATAGCCTTTATCGTCTAATGCCTTATTACTTATGTTTTGAAACTCAGTATCATCAATTAATTTTTTAGCAAGTTCTTCTCTAGCAACAGATTTTTGTGGTGAGCCACTTATCAAAGGCTGTATAACATAACCAGATATCAACTCTTCTGTATTAAAATCGTCAAAATATGTATCAATTTTTTTTAGCTTTTTAGCCATACCTCTGAGAAAAGTAGATACTGGTATAGGCAACTTTGTCATTACAGTACATCATCCTCTTCTTCAACAATATCTTCTTCAGTACCTAATATTTGCTGTGCTGTGACTGCTCCTGCACCCACAGTAACTGGTAAAGATGTATATAGACTAATACCACTCTGGGCATACTCTTTAAGCTCTGGTGTTAGTTTTATGGTGATTGACGGCAGATATGCGTTTGCACCACTTGTTGTATCTCCAACATACATATTATCAATAAAGTTATTATAAACTTCTGCATCATATCTTTGGTCATCTGTTTTTTCACCACCATATTTCTGATTACGTTTAAATATTGTACCATTCATTAAATCATCAACATTATTTATGCCATTTTTGTGTGCCATTTTTAGTACTCTTAACCTATTTAATATATCGCCAGATTTAAGTTTTTCTCCATATTTTTCTTGATAAAGGTTACTTATAGCTCTTAATATTGTCATATCTTCGCCTTGTGGTGACAACATATCTTCTAAACCTTTTCTAGTAACAGCATTGTTAAAAAACATATCTTTGTTAATTATAGATGTTATATCATTTTTGGCATCTGCATCTTGTAGTGCACCTGAAAGAGGAGTAGGTTTTGATATATTTATCCCATCTAAATTAACACTAGTGGTATTTGTGGTTAGATATTGGAACATATCGTTAGCACTCATATTGGCTATATTTGATTTATTATTAAATGTTGTATTCATTAATTCATCTGTAACACTTTCTAATTTTTTTAATTCATCATATCTTTGTTTGACATTTGCATCAGGAAATACTTTTTTTATCTGTGCCTGTTGCCCTGTGCCTTTTAAAATGTCTTTTATTACACTTGGTAATGTTACATCATAAAATTGTTTTAAACTAGGTGTTCTCCATCTTTCTGTATGAACATGTGCAGGTAGTACAGACACAGAATCATAGCCTTCTTCTATGCCCTTTAATATTAATCTTTTAATACCAACCTCAGCAAATTTCTTGCTATCGCCTATAAATGGAAGTGATGGTATTTCTTTTCTTGAATTTTTTTCTAGTGTTTCTTTATAAATTCTTAATTTTTCATTTGCTATGTCAAAGTTTTTAAGTTTATCAAAAGCGACTTCATCAGGATTATTTCCAAAATCAAATTTAAATCCACTAAAACCCCCAAAATAGTTACTTTCTTTAACTTCACTATTATTAAAATTTATAATTTTAGCAACCCTGCTGATTGCCCTTTCAGTTTTAGCTTTGAGTTGCATGTATTCTTTTAAACCTTCAGGATAAACAGGTAGATTTTTCAAATCTTCGTCAACTGCTTTTAAGTAATCATCATATTTAAATCTTTTACCAGAATCACTTAATTTTAAACCATCATGTTTTTTAATAAAATTATTCATTTTATCAATATTTGCGTTCATTCTGTCCACAGTAACTCTAGGTAAAGACTCTTTTTCAAGATATTTCGTAATGTGACTGCCTGCACCAAGAGTAGTTCCAATTCCCCTCTCATACATTTTGCTTTTTTTATATATTTCAAATAATTCATCATTTGATAGAGGTAAATCACTTTCTTTTAGTAATGGTTGTCCATCTAGGTCTTTTTCAGACATCAATTTATCTTTAATTAATCTGATAGACACATCATTTTCAATATAACTTTTATGGTAAGCATCATACTTTGCAATATCTGTTGGACTAAACTCATCCTTCACAACATGATATGGATTAAATAAGTCAACAAAAGAATCACGATTTTGATTAAAAGTTGCTGTGCCATCATCATTATATTGTGTAAGAAAACTGTCAGCACCAACATCAAGCATTAAATCATTTCTTGAAAGAGCATTGCTTTTTTGACTTAAAGCAGGCTGTATAAATCTATCAGATAAATGTGTGAAATCATCATTATTGGTAAAATCTTCTATGTTAGAATACAGTTTATTTTTATTACTTTGGTATGTGTCATAAATTGTATAATCTCTACCTGAGCTTAGTGGTGTTTCATAATTTTCTTTTATTTGAGCAATAATATTAGGACTGCGTTCACCTGCAGGTAATATAGTTTTTTTATTAGCATAAAACTGTGTGATGTTAGGTGCATCATCAAGTTTTGTAAAGCCAAATTCAGTCAAATTTTGAGCACCTCTATCTTTCAAGTGGTGAAATTTGTACTTGCTTTGGCTTGAATTTATTAGTTCAGGTATTGAAAATTTGTTAAAATTTTTATCTGTAAATTGTCTTGTGCTATCAAAAAACTTATTTATATAAGGATTTCTGAATACATTGGAATAGTTTAAGTCTCTATCATCTAAAAGCATTGCATTAAATTTTATATCACCAATGTTAGATATTTCATTCAAATCGTTATATGCATCCAGTAAATCACCATGCACAACAGGACTTTTTTTATTAATTATTTGTTTTAATTCCTTTTTACCAAATGCCATCCCTTCTTTTGTTGCTCTACCTCTTTGACCAAGGTCACTCTGTAATTCTTCTGTAGCTAAGTTTTTGCCATTATCCTCATCAATCCTGTCTTTTGTTCTTGCATAAACAATAATATTTTTTTCTGGAAAATGAATATCTACAGAGTAATCTCCTTTTGTAGCAAAAATCTCACCATTATCTGTGAGTTCTAAACCTCTAAAAGGTGCATTAGAACCTTCAAAATTTAATTTACCTTTATTAATTAATTCTAACATTTTGTAAGGTTTTTTGTTGTTATCTCCAAATGGGATGGCTCTTACCAATTTATCAAGAGTACTCAAGTCTTTTTCATCTATTCCATAAGTGGTTTTAAAAAAATTGTGCATTTTTGGTTTTGACATGCCATATAAGTATGAACTATCAGTCAAAACACCAAAACCTTGTGTTTCTATTAAATAATCTCTAAAATCTTGACTAAAATGCGTTTCTCTATCTGGACTAAAGATAAAATTATCTTTTATTGATTTAATAAACTCTTCTGGTATATCACCAACTTTTTCAAGATATTTGTCTTGCTTATCTTGTGCTGTTAAGATTATTTCTTGGTAATTATCTCCACCACCAACTGTATAATTTTCATGCTTTGGACTTAAATCTATAGTAGCACCCTCAGATTTATATCGTAAATCTGTTCTTTCATGGTCTAATAATAATTTAGTAGCTTGTAATTGTGCCTCATTTAATGAGTTAGATTTTATAATAAAATTTCTATTAATATCTCCTTCAGGTTGTGACAAATATGTCAACCAACCCATCTCATTGTTTCCAATCGTTTTAATATTTGAGCCATCTTTAGTTATTTCTATAAATGGAAGTTTTGATTCATTTACATCTGCAATTAAATTATTATAAGCCATGTTTTTATCATTTGTTGAAGAACTAAATGAAATTGGAGTATCGCCAAATAAAGAATTGTCCTTATAAGATACATAATCTTTCTCAAAATCCAGTAAATTTGAAATTGTTGATTTTAAATCATCAGGTTGCAAATCTTTAATTGTCGTAAGACCTTGCACAAAAGAAGTCTCTCCTGCACCTATATCAAACCCTTCATTGAAAATCCATTCTGGTACACCTTCAGCACCTGTTTCATCAGGTGTTCCATAAAAGAAAGAAGCCTGTGCTAATTCTTTAGTATTTTGTAAATCATCTATATCTTGCTCATCAACTTTTTTCTGTGACCTGACTTTTTCCTGTATTCTAGTTTTATTTTCGTTGAGGTAGTCTTTTAGCTCTTGTGATGTTACTCTGGGTGATTCTATAAACTCATCTTTTAAACCTGTAAAAAGCAACTCATCTTTAACTTGTTTACCACCTAACTCTTCAATTTTTGTAATAATATCAGAGCCTTTTCCCACCTGTGCTTTTGATGGCAGTAAGTCTATGACTTTTTCTGCTCTTGAGAAAAAACCTAAATCATCAAGTACACCATAACCAAATTTCAGTATTGATGATAAGCCTTTACTTGGTGTTATGGGTAACTTAGCCATTTACGCTTTCATCTACTTTTTTTTCTGTATCTGCTTCAGTAAATGACATTTGTTGTGGATATTCTAGTATTATATTTGCAGAAAATGAACGTCTTTCTCCTTCACCAAAAAAAGGATATGCTACGTGCATCAAATGAGCAGGGAATACATATAAATCACCTACTATTGGTTGTCTTGTAAAATTACTAGATGTATTTACAGCGTTAGACCCATATATAAAATCAATATAACCTTCTGTTGTATATGTCTCTTTTGCATTTCTAAAATTTTTATCACTAATAGAATCTGGAACTTTAAGATACAAAATACAAGAATACTGACAATTTGTGTGAATATGACATGGATTATAATCTCCATCATAAGACCTAACAAACCAAGAGTCTAAAATATTTATTGCTTCAGGTGGTGCTTCTTCATGTATACCTTTCATTTCTGAATAAGTATTATGCATGGATTTACATATTCCACTCAAAATGCCTCCTAACTCATGGCAACCTTCATGGTTCATATCACAAAACAATTCTTCTGTAACATGACCAACTAGATTAGCTGATTTATCTATTTTTGCTTTTTCTTCTTGTTTCTGTTCTACGAGACCATCACAAAATTTATTGAGATTATCTACAATGTGCATTGGCAGTTTAGCTATTGCTATTCTTGGACCAAATGGACTTTGAATATCTACTTCAATTTTTTGCTCTTCTGGTTTTTGTTCTGACATATTTTCCTCCTATTACCATGCCTTACAAGACCAATATCTTGCTTTTGTTTTTGGACCGGGATTATCACAGTTGTGCCTAGCCCTAAAATTTTTCCTATTACCCTTTTGGTTCTTTTTTATTCTCATGTTTGGGTCACCAAAAGTTACCTTCTTAACCTTAGAGCCATCCATAACATACACCACAGACTTCTTTTTACCATAGCTAGGCTCACCTTTTGCTATTCTGCGTGGTTTATTAAGTGTTACTTTTCTGCCTCTGTACGTTGCCATTACTTGCCTTTATGTACTTTTTGTATTTCAAAGGATGCTTTAAGACTTGAGCCTTTGTGTGGTTTGTATCCACCTGCAGGATTTTTCATAAGTTTAAATCCATTACCAGACTTCATCCAATGAAAGCCTTTTGGTGCTTCAACTGCTTTTTTTGCCATTTTTGCCTCCATACTTTTTACTTTTACGTTTTGTGCCATCAGCCCTTTTTATAAGACCTCTGGCTTTTGCAGATGCAATCTCTGAGAAACCCATCTTCTTTTTTTTCTTAATTTTATTTTTAAGCGTTTTTAGTTTTGCTGTCATGTTGTTTTTTCAATGTTTCTTTTGCTTTTTTAAATATACTTGCCACTTCTTTTTTGTTCATAACCTTAGCTCTTTGCTCACCTACTGTTAATATTTGTATTTTTCTTGCATAAGGTTTTTTTAACTTTCTTACTTTTGTAACTGTTTTTCTGGCATCTGTAGGTGTTGCAAATTTTATAGATACAGTATCTTTGGGGTTTTCATCTGTATATAATCTCCTTCCACTACCTTTAGGCTTCTTTCCTGTGCCTTTTTTGGGGTCAGGCTTTTTTCTTGCCATTGCCTTTTTTCCTTTTAACTATGGTAGCTACCTTTTTAGATGGATTAGCTCTTTTTCTTTTTACTGCTGATTTGATTTGTGATTTGGTCATTCTATTAGCTTTAGCTTTTGGAACACATTTAGGATAGCCTCTTTTGCTACCCTTTGCCTTACTCCTGCCACATTTCTTGAACCCACCACCTTTTTTAGGTGCTGATATATCAACCCAATCTTCTTTGAACCACTTAGTAAGACCTCCTCTAGCCTTAGCCATGACTAAGCCTTACCTGTTCTGTACCCACCACCTCTTTTTTTGTAGGTTCTCACTAACCATGCATTTGCATAAGCGGATGGGTAGACATCAAATTTTCTCTTTGCTTCTGCCTTTACCTTTGCATACAAAGCTTTATTAGTGGGTATTGATTTGCTTTTACTAGACTTTTTTGCTTTTTTTCTTGCCATTTTTTTTCTTCTTTCTCAATTTAGCAAAGTCTGCACCTGTAATTTTATTTCTAGGTTTTGCAACTCTTGCTAGTGCTTTTTGTTTGCCTGAATACTTACTAAATGGCATTACATTATCTCTGGCTTGGATGAACCTAAAATATCGTTCATCATGTCATGTGCGTTAGAACTGTCCATCTTGATAATCTTTACTTTGACGTTACCATCATCCATTTCTTCCATGCCTTCTTGCATTTCAGTTTCTTCCATGTCTTCTGGTCCTAACATTTTGCCTTGGTAGCAAAGTAACAGAAAATTTACTAACTGCTCATCTGTTAGCTCTAATCCCTCTGAATCTCTTGGAAAGCCCATCTTTTCCATGAACAATTCTTCGTTTCTTTCCATATTACTTATTTCGATTGCGTGTTCCATTTTGGTCTCCTTTCACTAATCCAACCAACTGCGTAACTAATTGCTTCACCAACTCTTTTGATAACTTTAATAATAAAATTATTTTTGCCCAGTTTTCCTCCAGAAACTTCAAATGCCATTTGCTTAGCCCAACGACTGAAGAGTGGATAAAAGATTTTAAATATAATTTTATGTTTCTGCATTTTTTTGGCAAGCCACTTACCCCACAACTTGTAACCTTTATATGTATAAAAATTTAAGCTCTTCCCATACCTTACATCACATATGTATATTTTTCTAGGTAATAATCCTGCATTGTACATTGTGGTACAAATATACGTTTCTCCACTAGGAGGTGCGTCATCTTGACCGGGTGTAACCCTTTGTGACTGTAATGTAACTGACCTTGCAAAATTTTCGTCAAATGCAGGTTCACCTGTTCTGGGATTTACACTACCTTTAATGTTAGATTGATATACTCTATCTTCTGCAAACTGGTCTGGTGATTTTAGGTTAGCATCTATAACTTCTTGTGGTATCTCATCAAGTCTACCTGCATCCTTCATTTCCTGATAGGTTTGTGCAAAACTGGCACTTTTAAATGGTTGCGTGACCCTATATTGACCTTGGTCAACTGTATATGCTGTATTATCTGGTATTGCTCCAAGACTCCTTGTGCGTGTAGCTAATGGTGCTAAATCTAATTCAGGGTTATTTTTAGCAAAATAAGCTTGAACACTATCTCTATTAACAACACCATACTCATCAGTTATTCTTTTCTGCAATTCTTGTGTTGCTGATAAGTCACCACTTGTCAAAGCTTGTAAAGTGCTTATTGGTTCTTGCCCTACTTGCCCCCTAGCTAGTTGATTTACTCTTGCCTGATTTACTAAATTAGCAATGTTAAAAACTGAACCCATATATGGCAAGCTACCAAAAACAACGTCTTGTGGTGTTATTGCAAAATCAAGACCTATCCCAGAAAGAGGTCTTGCTGATTTATTGGCACTTGCTAAAAGACCCTCTCTAAGTGTTCCAAACTCACCAAGGGTAAGGGGATTAGGTGGCTTTAAATTATTATCCTCTGGCTCTGCCATTAATTTGCACTACCCATATCTCTTCGTGCTGTATTTAATGCTCCTAAAGCACCTGTGCCCATTGTATCACGAATCATTTGGTCACCCATTCCCATAGTTGAGCCTGCAACCATAGGTACTCCACCCTCTCTGACAATACTCTGTGGGTCAAGCAAATCAATAATAGCATCTGAAGGGCCGCCTGTTTTCATAGCTCTCAAGTTCTCTCCCTCTCTAACTACACTTCTAGGGTCTAGTCTTTGCATAAGCTCAAGTATTTCCTTAACAGTAAATCCTGCACCCACCATGTCCATCATTTGTTTTATTTCTCTGCCCATCATTGGGTCACCATTTTTGAATAGGTTTTGCAACATCATCATGTCTGATTGTAATGTTTTAGCTTTATCAGCATCCACTTCATCAGCAGTTCTAAAATCCATAGTTGGATTTAACCTTTTTAACTCCTCCATATCAGTTGGTACATTTCCTTTTGGCAAGTCTCTCATTACTTGTTCTTCTCTGGAAATATCAGGTATGTCCATACCTCCTGCTCCCATAACAGGTCCTGTTTTTTTGTCTGAATGTCCCGGCATATTATACTCCTTGTTTAGCTTGGTTTTTTTGTTGGATTATTAGTAATTCTGTCTCTAATTTTTTCACTTTAGCAATCAATTCTTGTTGTGCTTTTGCATTATCTATTGCAATCTTCTGCTTGGCTTCAGCGTCTTTTATAGCCATGTCTTGCTTAGCTTTAGCACCTTCTATAGCTAACTCTTGTTGTGTTTTCATTTGTAGCATTTGTGCTTCTAACTGTGCAAGTTGTCTTGCTAAGTCTAATGGATTACCACCCTGCTGTTGCTGATTAGGCATAATAGCTTGTATCTGCTCCATCTGTGGTGATTGTTTAACAATTTCAGATGCTCTTTGTGATATCTGCATATCAAGCTCTGGTGGTATGTCCTGAAACTGAAACTTAGGGTCTCTTATATCTGGCAATGGTGCTAAGTCCATACCAATAGCAGATTGCATTCTTTGTCTGTACAATAACGCTATGTGCTCTGCTATATGTGCTATCAATATTGGTTGCAAGTTCCTAGCACCGGGATTACCTCCTAGTGATGGGTCTTGTAAAAATTGCATGTGCACAGCAATATGCGAATCGTGGTCCTGCTCAGGAAATGCCCTGATTGGCTTGCCATACATAACTGTCATGTTTTCATCAACTGGGTCTATCCTTGAGGCTTCCTGTGGCTTCTCTAATACCTCATCAATGTTTGGTATTCTGATTGCCTCAAGCATTCTTTTATGTGCCTCATACTGGTCATAAAGATTTGGCTGTGCTTGTGATAGTTGTAAAACAGATTGAGCTTGTGCAATCCTTTGTGCTGTAGAGAATACATTTGGGTCTGATACTGGTATTATGTCTATCTTAGCGTCAAAGTCTGTTGAATTTATAAATGCAGTAACACCTGACAATGAAAACTCAAACTGCTCAGGTAAAAACTTTGCATTGTTTTTTGCTATTAATTTAAATTCTTGTCCTTGTGAATAATGTAATCTTTTGTGAATAGCACTAAATGCTTTACTACCTTGCTCGATAAGTGCAACTGTTGAGCCAACTGGTGCATTTGGATTTACATCTCCTACATTTAAATCTGCAGTACTTGCAAATCTTTGACCTGCTTGCACGATTGCATTCATTAACTGAAACAAAGTACCTGATGGTTCTTTAAATGGTAATGGCATAATAGCTTTGTTTACATCATCTACTGTAGCATCTAAATCTGCAAACTCACCGGGATTGACCTGTAGCTCACCACCTGTAACTCTACCTTTTAATTTAAAACCACCCTGCATATTTGCAAAAGCCGCACTATCAAGTAATGCTCTTAATGACCCAGTAGCCGCCTTACCTAGCCCACCTATCATGTGATACAAGCCAAAACCATAAAATCCTGTACCGGGCAAAAACCTGTAGGATACAAAATAATCCTGTCTTAATTTCTTTTCATCATTTTCTTCCCAGTTTCTTCTAACTGCAACAATCTTCTGACTATCGTAGTCTATTGTTACAACATATGGGAATGCCACAATATCTTCATTGTCTTCGTTGTCTGTGTACCCATCTATGCCATCAAAATTTTCATAAACATGCATTTCAATCAGGGTTACTGTTTCGTTGTACTCAGTATCTTCATATGTGCTAACACCCTCAATATCTGAGCCAATATCTCCTGCAGGGTCTTCCTCACTACCTATATATTTTATAGGTAGATAAAATCCACTTTCTACATATCTATTGTAATCATTTCTAGGCATTCTAATGATATGAGAATATCTTGCTGAAGTTTGTAAGTCTTTACTGTCTGGTGACACAACAAAATCTTCTGCCTTAACAAACTGTGAACATTGTCTTTCCAAGTTACTATCAAAGTAAACTTTCTTAAATGCGTGTCCTATCAATGGTAACTGAAACAGCATTGTATCTAAATCTGGAAAATACTCTGGCATCTCTTGTGTGATTTGGTAGTTCATGTAATCACGAACTCTTCTTGCTTGGTCTTCTAGCTCTTCTGTTGGTTCTCCAACTATTGTAGTTTTTACAGGACCTCCTGATGGATAAAGTTCTGCTATAGCTTTTGCATTAAATTGAGTAGCCGCTTCAGCAATCATAGGATGAACCACAGTAGATAATCCTCTAGTTGCTCTTTGCTCTTCTTCTTCTGTTAAGCCACCATCAGGCTCTAGTGTTTCTAATCCTTGCTTATATCTTTCTTCCCATTCGCTTCTAGCTTCCTTATCACTATCAAATGCTTCAATAAGCATCTGTGCTTTTCTAGCTGATTCAAGCTCATCTAATTGTTCTGCGATATTGCTATCATGTTCTGATACAACCTCAACAACATCATCTAGTGATTTATCTCCTATGAGAACATCATCATTTTCAATCTCTTCTACTTCAAGATTATCTGCAGGTGCTCCCTCTTGAAATGGGATTACATTAGGTTCTTTAGCCATAAAGTGTTAGCCTCTTTCTTTCAATTACCTCATCCTCATCATAATCTGTGGAATGAGTTATAAACCAACCTTTTCTCAACCTTAACCAAGCTTGAGTACATGTGTCAACTATATCATCATTATCTCCAGTTGGAAAGGCAGAACATATATCTATTAGATTTTTAGCCCACTTTTTGCCTTCAGGGTAATAAACACGACCATCCTCTAGTAATGCAGAACATGCATGTGCTCTGGCTTGTTTATCTCTATCTGGCATATACTCTAAAACTGGTATTCCTGCCATTCGTAAATCTTGTAGTAAACTTTGACCACTAGCTTTCTTTTCTATTAAGACTACATCAGGCTCATAATCTTCATATGCTTCTTGTGCTATTCGTCTAAGGTCAGGGTATGAAACCCTATCAAACCACATATCAATAACGATTGTATTATAATATCCATCTTGTTTAAACACTCCCCATGTTGTTCTTGCAGAATAACTTGACGCATCCTTTGTGCTATAGGCTGTGTCATATGATTGTATCAAATATTCTATGTTTGGCAATTTACTATCTGTCCATGGTTGCCACCATTCTGCTTTCAGTATACCACCACCTTTAGGCATAGGTCTTTGTTGCAACTGACCAGATGCACCATATGAACCTAGTGACACCTCAAGATTAGATAAAGTTTTTTCATCTATTCTATCTTTCCATAGTAGTTCACCCTCTTCTGTTCTTGGGTCTACAAAACCTAAGCTAGATTTTACAGGTGTAGGATGATTAGCTTCATATCTTGCAGGTAAACACAAGTGTTCCCAGTCATCATATTCATTAGCCAATATATGACCAGTTAAATCATTTTCGTGTACTCTTTGCATTATAATTATAAAAGCACCATTTTTAGGGTCATTCAGTCTTGTTTGCATAGCTTGATTCCACCAGTCAAGCACACCTTCTCTGACAATACCTGATTCTGCTTCTCTAACATTATGAGGGTCATCAACCAATATGATATCACCACCTTCACCAGTTAGTGCTCCATCAACTGATGTAGCTATTCTTATACCTGTCTTATCATTTTCAAATCTTTGTTTCTGGTTCTGGTCAGATGTGAGTTCAAACATTTCTCCAAAGTAACTCTTATACCATGGGCTTTCTATAAGCCTCCTGCATTTAACACTATCTCTGATTGATAATGATAGAGCATATGATGCAAACAAAAACTTTTTACTTGGGTCTAATGTCCATGTCCATGCAGGTAATGCAACAGATACAGATATAGACTTCATATGTCTTGGTGGAATATTTATAATTAATCTTTTTATATCTCCCTGAACAACTGCTTGTAGATGGTCTGATATTGCATCTATGTGCCAGTTATCGTAGAAATATCTATTTGGTTCTATCGTTGACCAAGCTTTTTTGATGAATAGGCTCAATGACCTCCTCATCTTTTCTGCTTGTATCTGCGTCAACGACGGCATATTTAAGTGCTCTTTCAATAGTGTTGAGTTCATTATCTGTAAGTCTACTTAAATCAAGTACCTTTCTTTCTTCAATTTTAATGTCCTGAGATATCTCCGTTCTCTCTGTTTGCCCTAATAACTGCTTACCAAGCCAGATAGCCATTGTAGGGTTACCATCATTCATTATCTGTATTTGTTGCCTTCTTAGAGATATCTTGCCATCTGCTCTACCTCTATCTATGGTTGCCCTTACCTTTTCATCATTTGTATATTTGTCTTCTAATGTTCTTAATGGTATATCAAAGAAGTGTGCAATCTCTGGCATAGTACAATTTAAAGATGATAATTTTTCTAATTCATTTAAATCTAGCTCTGTTTTTGGTCTTCCTACTTTTTTCAATGGTTTTTTAGTTGATTGTTTCATACTTTCCAACACTTTCTCTAGGCAAGTAAACTTCTACATATGAATTACACTCAGGACAAGATAAGTTTGTTACAATCAGATATTCTTCATTATCCTCAAGGTCATGGTCTCCTCCCCAAATCAATTCATGTTTACAATGCCAACAATTCATCTCTTTTTCATCTTCTCATTTATATATTTCTGGTAAAAGTACTTACCTATTTTGTTAAACATTTCATAAAGTTTTAAATAAATTTGCTCCATCTTTTTTATATACCACGAAAATTATATCTTTACTAGCTCTATCCCATAGTCATTAACACCATCTTTTATATGTATATTTTTCTTTTTTATAAGTTTGTTTTTCTTAAATGGTGAGTAATCTACAAAGTGATGATGTCTGTTAAATCTATAGGATAACTCTACTAAATCTGGATGCATGTCTTTAAGCATTTGTGATTTGTTTTTAGTTCCTTCTTCATCATAGAACTCCTCTGTATTACCACCTTTCATTTTCGTAGTAGTTTTCTTATCCTGAAGAAATGCATTCATTTGCATAGTACATAATCCAGACTTCAGTATTCTTAATGACAAATCTGTATCCTCATTATATCTACCTCTCCATCTAAAAGGTATGTCATTCTTTATAAACAGACAGCTATATATTCTTGTGTTTAATGTGTAAGGTGGTCTTAAATCTTTTGTAGGTATAAATTTATCATACTGAAATCCTACCTGAGCTAAGTTCTCATATCTTTCAGCAAACTTCTCTGTTAGTGAAAAGACAAATCCATTCTCACACCAGACCTGCATGTTTTGATTGAACCTTCTAAAACCATCTATGTTATCATCCATTACCCAATGATAGTCAAAGCCCTCTTCAATACTATGCTCCCATGCAAAGTTTCTAGCAGGACCCGGTCCTACTCTTGGGTCATCATCCTTCCAGAAGGTATCATATTCGTCTTGATATCTTTTAGGTAATACCAATACATTTTCTTTGCCTACAAGGTTACAATACTGCCAGTACTCTTGCTCCTCTACAACCATTCTAAATGGTACACCCATTTTAATTAAAGCTCTTGATGTTGGGTTAATATCGTATCTACCTTTACTCACTATGTAGATAGGATACTTTGGGTTCATCTGTTCTTTACTTTTATATCTATAAAATCTTGGCTGTTCATTATGTGGAAACCATGCCTGCTTTTTTGTTAGTGATTGTTCTCCATCAAATACTTTAGCTCCATCATATCCATGCTGACTAACTATCTGTTTAAATCTTTGGAAGTCTTCTTCATTCCTAAATTTAAATGTAGCTGTGATTTGTGGGTCAGCTTCTTGCCAGTTATAATATTCTGGCATATCCTTCCACTCTTTCTCCCAGTCATAAGGGATAGGAAATAACTTATCTTGTAAATCTTCTTTCTCTGGGTTCTTCAACATGTCATCCTCCAAACATATCTAATTGTTCTTCTTCTTCTAATCCAAATATCTTTTCATCTAATGGCTTGGTTTGTCTCAATAGTTCATAAGCTTTTGGATTTACTTCCTTAACCTTTGCCATCAACTCTTCATATTTAGCATCTACTAACTTCTGCTGTTCATCAGTCAGTCCATTGTCATATGGCTTATTCATATTTTGATAACCTTTTACAATTACATCTTGATTTGAATTGATATCCCCAAAATGGAAACCATACATAATGATTACACTTTCTACATTGAAGTGATTTGTTATATGGAGGTTTAATATTTACAGTATATTTAATTACTCTACTCATAGCATCTGGTCCTATAATTAAATGTAAACTCACATTGACCTATCTCACCATAAATACCTTGCTCTCTAATTTTTCTGGTAATTATTTTTGTACTATTGTTTTCAAAGTCTCTATGTATAACTAATCCTACATCACACATGTTAGCCCAATGTGCAGAACCACTAACTTGATAAAGGTCTGGTGGTGGTAATACACCTGCATCATTTCTATGTAGCTTATGTGGATGTGCTACCATCCAGACTACTACCTGATGATTTCTTGCAAACTTTTGACACTTAGCAATGATATCTCTTATATGTTCATCCTCTCTTTTGCCTACATCTCTGGTTGCTGAAACCTGATTAAATGGGTCAATGATTATACCTTTGACACCATATCTTTGTTTAGCTGATTTAGCTTTCTGTAAAATATAATCTATGGTTGGTATATCCTCAGATGTCTCCAGAAACTTAAAATGAGAATCTAAAAAGTCCATGCCTGCATTTAGTTCCAGTTGGTTTATTCTTTCATAAGCACCAATATCAAATGGCTTTCTGCATCTTTTCTCAAGCAACCTTCTTAAATGATTTTTGGTTGAGTGCTCTGGTGAAAATACAAAAAATTTCCAATGCTGTTGTTCTGCTAAATTCATAAGTATCTGGTCTAAAAAGTTTGATTTACCATGATTAGGTATTCCAGTAACCAGATTGAATGTACTAGGCATAACTTTATAAATTTCATCTAACTTTTCAAATCCAGTTGAGATAGCTTTTTGTTCGTTGCCATCATACATATCTTGTATCTGGTCTTTATATTCTCTAGCTGTATGTACATCTTGTATTGGAAAATCCTTTGCATTTAGAATACATCTTCTCAATGCATCATTGCCAAGAGCAATTAGAACTTCATTTGCATCTTTCAATTGTTTATCATCATGTTTAGGAAAATGGACAACTTTACATATATCCCTGCCAAATCTATGCAACAACTCAAGTTTCAAGGAGTTTCCTGCCTCATCATTATCTGTGGCTATGATTACTTCCTCAGCTTCAAATATCCATTGAGATTGTTCAAAAGCAGAAAATCTTTTATCATGCATGTCAAACTTGGCTGTTTTAGGTGCACCATCTGGCAATGAAACCACATTATGAAAACCTATTTCCATAAGTGATAACACATCCATTTCTCCCTCAACAAAAATAACCTTCTTCATATCCCATATTTCTTTAAGACTATCTATGTTATACAAAGTTTTTTTAGCATCTTTCTCTTGATAAAATCTTTTATCTTTTGTTCTGTGCTTCACATTTACAATGTCACCATCTAAATAATATGGAAAACATAATGTACCATTTGCAGAATATATACCCATCTTTGCATAAGTTGTTGGACTAATCCTTCTGCCATTTAACCAATTGTGAGCCTCTTGAGATAACTCTCTTTCTTTTGGTATTAAAGGTATGACATTTTTTCTATCTATTGGTTTTGGCTTATAATCATTGCCCCTTATATTTTGGTGCACAGAACCCTTCCATTCACAATGATGACAATGCCATACAGCTAAATCATCTTCTATGTTTATAGAAAGGCATGGTTCTCTGTTGTTTTTTCTAGTGTGTGAACACTTTGGACAAGTCACTTTTTGTTGCCCATAATTAGTATCAACTCTGATACCTTCTTGTAATAACTTCTCTCTAATTTGCATCTTTACCCCACTAATTGATTAAGGTTTGGTTTAGCTTCAGGAGCTTCTGTCTCAGTCTCCCACCTTCTTTGATTAAGCCATGTCGTAAAATGTGGTATGAACTTTAAGTCTTTGTTCTTATTAAGTTTATTATATTTTTCAACATGATTAAACAAATCTTTTTTTATAATTATACAATCTTTCTCAGTAATTTTTGTCCATATTTCATAGGCTTTTTTCTTTGAACCATCCTTTCTTGGATACGCATTCCAGACTTTTAAAAAGTCTTGGCAGTATATATGGTTCTTATTGTTGGTTACATGGGAGTTCACTCTGACACCACCCCCAATGTCTTTCTGAACCCCATGGGTGTCACCCTGAACCCCACCCTGCAGAAAGTACATATTACTTGTTTGTCTTTTTGAATTACCTAAGAAAGTTTCATATCTTTGTTCTTTGGCTATAAAGTTAGCAAGCTCCAAATCTTTGAGGCATCTTTTGACTGTAGATTCAGATAGCTCAGTTATCTTCATTATAGTTTTTATACTTGGAAAACATTTATTTTCTTCATCAGCAAAGTTTGCCAAAGTAATTAAAACTGATTTTCTATTTGGATTTCCAGTAACTTGTTTACTTGCCCAATCTAATGCTGACCAACTCATAGTATCTCCTGAATAATAATAGGAGGATTATAAGTTGCTAGGATTTTTTTCCTCAGCATATAGTCTCTGGTCTTTGTAATTTTAGATTTTACATCTTCAATTACAACTTCACCATCTTGATTTTTGTATTTAAAATCAGCAGTATATCTGCCAATCTTAATCCCATTTACTAACAATGGAAACACAGGCTGTGTCTCTAAGTCACTTATTAATTTTTTCATTTGCATCTCTTCTAAAATTAAATATCTTTGTAATTCTTTTTTACTATCGAATTTTATTCCTTTGTAAAATTGTTTCTTGTTTCTGTATTTGTTCGTCATACAAATCTTGACCTGTAACTTCGTTGTTAGTAAAGGCAAAAATCCTTTTGGCTTCCTGCCATCTTGGCAATCTCTCACCTCTGCTCCAAGCTTCTAAAGTTCTAAGCTTTGTACCTAAAGCATTAGCAAAAGATTTATTATTATAACCATTAGATTTTATAAATTGTTTTAGCCTCATGCAATAACATATAAAATAATTTTTTTTAGTTGTAAACACTTTTTGTGTTGACATACTAATTTAATTTAATAAATATAATAATAACATAAAGTCCGTGGCAACTTAAAGAATTTCGCCTTAATAATTGTTTCTTAAGTTGCCACATAAATGAAGAAAGAAGAACGAAGAATGAAAAGTAACAATCCATTTTTTAATCACGATATTTTTTGGTTGTCACATAGTTCTATGACAACATGGATACAAAGCCCATCTAAATACATTGCAGAAAAGTTATTTAAGATAACTGGCGATTCGTCAGCCTCAATGCATAGAGGTACTTCTATAGAACATGCTTTGGCTCAAAGATATTATGATGGTGTTTATGACCAAGACGTAGCTGAGAGTAAATTTAATGAACTTTGTAATTTTGGTGGTGTTGATTTTGGTGATGCAAAAAGACACAAAGAAAATATTGAATTAAAAAACTATGGTTCAGTTGTAAATAGAAACTTTAAGTATGAAGATTTAGAAGCTTATCAGGAAAAGGTTGAGATACAGCTAGAAGACTTGCCCATACCAATTATAGGTTACATTGACTTTGTTTTTGCTGATACAGTTGTAGATTTAAAAACAACAGCACGAATGCCCAGTAAAGCTTCAGCTTCAAATAAAAGACAGCTATCTATTTATGCAATGCATTACAAAGATAAAAAGTCAGAAGTATTTTATGCTAGTCCAAAAGAACATAAAATATTTGAAATAACCAAACAAGATATAGAGATTTACCAGAAGCAAGTGAGATACATTGCTATGAGTATAATGAAATTCTTATCTATCAGTAGTGATAAAGAAGAATTAGCTTCCAT
>VTLG01016568.1_pt1 | contig 24635 bp, 28 predicted proteins | sample 4694571 | NCBI WGS metagenome assembly VTLG01 (sample SAMN12604809, study PRJNA352737) | marine metagenome | biome: ENVO:00000447; feature: ENVO:00000209|ENVO:00000569|ENVO:01000036; material: ENVO:00002151; isolation source: viral sequences binned using virsorter ...
TAAACAATTATATCCTGCCCACATAACTGAGGTTATTCGCAAAGAGGTTAGAGTTAAAAACCAATATAAAGCATTGGTTTATAATTGTAAAGTTGAAATTGCTAATGAATGTAGTGATGAAACTTATACTACTAAAGATGGTAGAATTATAAATGGCTCTAACTATGTTGGTAGAATGGTAAAGATGAAAGGTATCTTTATGTTCTTAACACCTAAAGATGGTGATGACTTTAAAGCAAACTCAGGTGCTAATAAAGAGTATCTAGAGTTTTGTAATGCTATAGGTCATGAGCCTGAAAAGATAGAGATAGATGTTAATGGTGAGAAGAGAGAGGTATCTCAATTCCCTGTTCTATCTGAAGATGATATTAAAGGTAGACCTATTATGGCTTTTATAGATGACTATAAATGGAAAAATAGAGATGGCGAATGGGTTACTACATCTAATGTCAAAAGTTGGCAATCTTGGTCTGATGGTGGTTTAAAACTAGATGACTCAGATATACCATTTTAATTTGTAGTGTGCCTAGTTGAGCCAAGCTAGGCAACCTTATGACCACAAGAGAGGGGATAGGTGTCTTTAGACCTTTCTAGCCTATCCTCTAGTGGTTGTATTTTGGAGCTTATATGAAAGAGATAATAAAAATAGGTAATAAAGAGAGTTTTAAATGTCACCAATGTACTCAGTATAAATATGGAGCTAAGTATATTTGGAGGACTCCTATAACAAAAAATGTTTATGAACTATGCAATAGTTGTTGTTCAAGAGAATTTAAAAAGATAAAGAAAAATATAGATGAAGAATATGAAAATAATAAATTGTGAGCAATGTTTCAATTCTTTACCTGTTCCTGCAGTTGGTAGTCATTGTGGGGTAATGTGTCCTGATTGTGGTTGGCAACCTGATTGTAGTGGTGAAGAGATTTGCGAGATTGAAAATAATAATATTAAAACTATAAAAGTAAAGGATAGCAATGTTAATAGCTAAGATTAAAATAGATAGTAGAGGCAGAGTTCAACTACCTGCCTGTTTTGTAAAAGCAAATGGTTGGGATGAAAATGGAATGATTTATCTTAAAAACCACACACATAAAGATAAGGTTGTTCTAGAATATGTAAAATGGGATGATACAAAAAAGGAGATGTCTGTAGATGAACTATCAGAACACCTCAGTTAGTAATAATTATTATGTATTTTGGCAAACAATAAATAAAAGAGAAAAGGTCTATGTCTACAAAATTACCCCCACATTCTCAAGAGGCTGAGGCTTCTGTAGTAGGGAGTATGGTGGCAGAGCCAAGCTGTATTCCTGTAGTTAAATCTATAATTGAATCCTCTATGTTTTACAACTCGTCTTGCAAAAAGTTATTTGAGTTGGTTTGTGATATGTCTGATGATGGCATATCTATAGATTTGGTTTCAGTTTGCTCTGCACTTACTCCTAGCATGAAAGAATCAGGTATTACACCATATTTTGTATCAGGATTGGTTACAGATACTATATCTTCTAATTACGAGCATCATTCTAACATAGTTAGAGATAAGTTCTTATTAAGAAATATTATAAATAAAAGCAGGAGGATTGCAGAGGCATCATATGATAGTATGAAAGATGCTATGTCTATGCTTACTGATACACATCAGGAAATAGGATTTCTTATGAACTCTCACTCAGAAAAGAGCGAGTCTATGGATGAATTAGTTGACAAGACTATTGATAGTATAGCCAATTCTAAAGATAGCCTTGTATCTACAGGGTTTATATGTATAGATAATCTTTGTGGTGGAATGACCAAAGGTGAAATTACTATAATTGGTGGAAGACCATCTCATGGTAAAACAACTCTTGTTATAAATATGATAAAGGCTTGTGTTGATCAAGGTCTAAAGGTTATGGTTTTTAACAGAGAAATGACCAATGTTGAGATGATTAAAAAGTTGTTGGTTTTGGAAAGTGAAAAATTATCTTACCTCAAGATTAGGCGAGGCATGATTGGTGACTTGAATGATAGTGCTGAGATAAATAATACAATGGAAAAGATTAAATCTAAGTACAATAAGGACAAGTTTCAGATGTTTGACAATATTCAGACTTTAGAAAAAGCTAGTGTAGAAGTCCAAAAATTCCAACCTGACATTATTTTTGACGATTTCATTCAATTAATTAAGCCTAAAAACGCTTCTAAGGACAGAAGATTTCAAATTGAAGAGATAGTTCATACTTATAAATGGTTAGCAAAGTCTACAAACTCAGTAGCAGTTTTAGTTTCTCAGCTTAACAGAGGTGTAGAATATAGAACAGGAGCAGATGCAAAGCCTAAAATGTCTGACTTAGCAGAGTCAGGCTCAATAGAGCAATCTGCAGAAAATGTTATATTTGTATATTATCCATTTAAAGTATCACTTGATGAAAATAAAGATAGTAAAAATAAATTACAATTAATTGGTAGTAAAGTAAGATATGGTGTATCAGGAACATCAGATGTAGGATTTGATGGTGACAAGGTTAAGATATATCAATCTGAAGATCATTATAGAAAGGCAGGTTATGGCAGATAGAAAATTTAACAAAAAATATTATGACAAAGATACTTGGGGTTGGTATGCAATACCATATATGCAACATATACCTAAAAACAATGTAGATATGCATCACAATGACCAATGCTCTTTAAGGTATTGTCCAAATTGTGATACTACCTATGAATCTATATGGATGGGGGGTGCATATAAATATTATAAATTATATCTATATCCTCACTTCCCTAAAAATCAAAAAGTTTTAGTTTGTCCTAAATGTAAGGGCAAAAAAGTTAAAGAAGCAATGGAAAGTTAAACGAAAGGAAAAAAAGTGTACACACCTGAAGAGTATGATATAGTATTAAATAAGTTAAGGTTATTTTTTAGAGAAGCAAAGGGATTCATAGAGATAGATGGTCAAAAAGATTTGACAATACTAAGTGCTTGTGAAAATCCACATAGCTTAGTAAAGTTTGATTTTGCAGGTAGTTCTTATAGTCAGCCTCAGACTTCGCAAATGAGATTGGAGCATTATCTACTAAATAATCCTGATTGGAAAGGATGTTATTCTGTAACAACATCTTATAGGGATGAAAAAGAAGAAGACATGATTGAAGGTAGACATTTAAGAGCCTTTACTATGTTTGAGGTAGAGTCGCACAATGGCTATGATCAACTTTTAAAAACACTAGAAGAACTTCTTGGATTTCTAGGATTTGAAAAACCTAAACATCTAGAGTACCAAGAGATGGCTAATCTATTTGAAACTCCTACTATAGAGGCAGGTCATGAAATGGCAATAAATAAAATAAATAAGGTAGCTTTTCTTAAAAACTTTAACAAAGAATCTAATCCATTTTTTAACATGAAACAAGATGGAGATTTTTATAAAAAGTGCGATGTGCTTCTTGATCCTGTAGGAGAAACCATAGGTTGTGCTGAAAGGTCTACAGATGTAGAAGAGATGAAATATAATTTTTTAAATCAATCTAATGGAGATTATGCATTAACATTGTTCAAAAAGTTTGGCAAATCTAGAGTGTTAGCTGAGTTAGATGAGTATTTAGATAACGACTTTTTTCCTAGATGGGGATTTGGTCTTGGAATGATGAGATTAATCTCAGCAATGAAACATCAAGGTTTATTATAGATGAAAGAAATTTATCTAGGTGTAGATGTTGGCAAAAATGGTGGAATGGGTATTATTGTAGAAAATGGAAAAAAGTCCTATAGGAGAGCTGTTAAATATATTCCTGATCATAATATACTTAGAGATGTTATAGAAAGTCTTGTTGATAGTACACATGGCTATCCTCAAGTTTATTGCTTGATAGAAAAAGTTCATTCTATGCCTAAGCAAGGTGTAAAATCTACATTTTCATTTGGTGAAAACTATGGTTTTTGGAAAGGACTTCTATGTGGTTTAGATATATACTATAAAGAAGTTACTCCTCAAGCATGGATGAAACATTTTAATATACCTAAGTTTAAAAGTAAAAAAGATAGAAAGAACTATATAAAAGCATTGGCTCAAAAAAAGTTTCCAAGTGTTGGAATGAATTTATATGTGTCAGATGCTTGTATGATTGCACAATATTGTAAGGATAATTTGGATGACATTTGAAGAAAGAGGTGCTATTGGAGATAAGGCAGAAAGTAGGGCAGAGTCCTACTTTTCTAAAGCAGGTCATTTTATAGCTAGATATGGATTAGATGCTAAAGATATAAAAGAGGCTTATAGAGTATGGCATCATATTCCTTTTGCTGTAACAGGTACTCCTGATTTTATAATGGTGGCTAAAAATGTGCCTTATTTTTTAGAAGTTAAAGCTTGTGCAGATTATCTTAAAATGAAGATGCATGACATAGATATATATAAAAAATGGAACAATGGTATTTTTCCTGAAATGAGATTGCTAATGTTCGTATATTCTAGCAGTAAAAATGAACATTATATTTTTACATTTGACAAACTATTAAGACTTGTAAGGCAAAATAACTATCCCATAGAAAGATATGAAAATAATAATAGACCTTACTATAAAATACCTGTGGAGGATTTAGATGGCTAAGAAAGAAATTACAGATGAACTAATTACAAATATTGGTCTTCTTAGAGAAAGAATTATAAGAAGAAATCAAAGAATTATGGAAGCATACAAACTTCAACTTTCAGATATAAATGATCTACACGATATCATGACTGACTATGAATTGGAAAATACATTAGAAGAGTGGTATATCGATGTAGTTGGACTTATGTCTGAAATAGGTATTGAGGGAAGTAATGATAGATTCAAAACCACTTGAAAAATATTACCATACTTCCCTTATACCAAGACTAATATCATGAATATTTGGAGCTGTTTCTATTGCTTGAAATGAGCTGTTTGTAAACCTAGCCATCATCAATTCATTAGATTCTGCTCCATTAAGAGAAAAAATAAATGGTATATGAGAGCCAATAGTTTTGTTTATAACTGATGTATATAAATTTTGCTTAGAAGTTTGATACTCTAAAGTATTAGATAAATTTGCCATATCATTTGGATAGTTAAAGTCTCGTGGAAATAAATAGTCTTGACTGTCAGAAGATGAGCCTATATATGAATAAGATATTTCATACTCTCTTCTTCCTGTTGGAATATTATTTTGTGAAGATACAACTTGAGCTAACTCATCATAGGGAATTTGACTGCCCTGTAATGTATTTGAAAAAGGATTGTATGGTTTAGAGTCTCCATATCTATAGGAAAATGTTTTTCCACCAAAACTATCCACTCTATTAACTCCTTCGTATGATATATTTTTTTTAATACCTAAATCAGCATTGTATGGCAAATCAAAATAATTTCCAACACATATTCCTGATATATCACCTGTAACTGTAATATCTATTTGGCTTTTACCAAAAAATTCATTTTCAACTACTCCCATTATTATAAATGATGTTTCCCCATAAGCAGAACTATATGTATTGGTATTTCTTCCACTATCATTATCATTATCTGTGTCATTAGTGTTATCATTTAAATTGTGTATTGAAGTAGCATCGTTATCTAGGTCTATACTTATACTAGTGCCATCTGAGCATCCCATAAAAAGAATATAATTTATATCTGTTAACAATGTAGTGCTAGGGAACTGAACAGAAAAATCAGTTGCCTCAACAGTCTTTGGTCTATGCCAATTAGAAGATAAAAATATAGAATCTATAGAAGAAACATAACCTTTATTGTATAAATATTCTATAGTGTTTGTATAAAATCTAGGTCTTGAAAAACTATTGTAGCTCATTTTTAAATTCTTTCATTTCATAATGTTTTAATAATAATTTTCTAAATTTCTTTTTACTATTTACATAAAAAACCCATTTTTTGTCTAAAGAATCCCAATCTGAAGACAGCTCTTGCCAATGGTCATCATAGGGGAATGAAATATTTACACTTTCATTACTTATTTTACAATCTATTATTTTAATATATCCTTTATATCTAAACAATAAATTAGGCATTTTTTCTAAGTTTTTTTTAGGAGTTAATCTGATTTTTGATTTTTCTTTTTTTAGTATAAAGTTTCTATTTAAATATGATACTTTAAAATTACCTTCAAATTTTATTTCTACAGCACCTACAGTAGATATATTCTCTGTTTTGACACAATTTAATCCATATATTATTTTCTTCAATTGTCATCCCCTTGATCATCAGTTAAGTCATCGCTGTTATCAATAATGTTTACTGTAAAAGACTTAGAATGTCCTCCATTTATTAAAGTTTGGATTAAATCATTATCCTCTTGTTCTAACAATTCTTCGCCATAATTTACAGCTTGTTCATCTTGAACATTTATATTGTAAATGTATTCATTATCAGGGTTTCCTATGGCATAAAGCTCATTATGGTAAGTTAGTTCTGTATTTGCACTTCCTGTTATTTCATCTATCTGCTTAAAGTTTTTACAAACAATACCAAAATTGTTCACAACCTCTACATCTTCTTCTTCCCAATAATCATAATATCCTTCTTTTATATAACCTACTTTACAATCAGACTCTTCATCAGTAAAGGCAGGGTTTTCAGGATATACATCTAAATATTCTTGAAATGTATCAGAAAGGCTAAAAGTAGATACTTGTTTAAGAGTATGAGCTAATCTGTATTCAACTGTATTTGATTGAGCAGGAATCCAAACTTCTTGCCCTGTCTCTGTGTTTATAAGGCTTTGAATAGGATTTGCTATTGGATGGTATCCATATAAAAATCTGTATTCATATCTATATAGACCATTAAAAATAACAACTTGCTTCCAAGAGTTACTAGGATCGCATTGAGATTTAAAAATTCCATACTTAACAAAAGGAGTAGGGTATAGGTCAGTTTTTCTTTTTACCTCTATATAATATTTATCATTAAATGTAGAACTTGAATTATTGTAAAAATTAATTCTTATTTTTTGTTTATGATTATATCCTTTCCATATATTTGATAGGTCTTCATATGCTATGTGCTTAACTATAGTTTCTTGCTCTAAAAGGCTTACCTGAGTATAATTAAAATCAGAAGATTCTTCTAAATCTATTTTAAATGGAACATACTCAATGACATTGTCTAAACTACCATCATCATCATTAACATCTTCAAGATTAATAGCATCACCTGAATATCTAGCAAGTTTTATTTCGAATGTTATTCCAAGTTGTTGAATATAATTTTTCCATTCTTTTATATTTTTAATGAATGGGTAATTAGGAATCCATTCTTCTGCTTCTTCTTCGTCAAATTCCATACTAAATCCACCCCTACCAAATATATGTTGCTCAAGAGAAGTCTCTGATAGTATGACATCTGCATAATTTAAATCATTTGGATTTGTAGAAAATTTATTTTCATATGATTCTATTGTTGAGCCTATAAATAGATAAAAAGTTTGTCTTCTTTTAACAATAGAACCTGAAGGATTGTTTATGAATAAATATATAGGACTAGTAATATCCATATCTTCAGGGAGCAAACCTTCTTCAGCTATTTGGAATGCTAAATCAGCATCAAAGTCAAGATTTGAATATGTACCTCCAAACATAGATGAATGAAATTCAAATTTACATTCAAGTTTATTTGTATAAACAGGATTGGAAGCTCCTTCAGGAACAGAAGGAAATAATGTAGGAAAACTAGGAATAATATTTTCTAAATACACTCCTTCTTTCATAAATATAGACATATCATAATAAATATAACCAAAAACATCTGAAGAAGTCCAAACAGAGATATGATCAAAAGGGTTGTTACCTTGTAGTATTCTATAAGTTATTTCTATAGCAGGTGGGACTTCATATTGGTCAAAAAATCCATAATTATATGAAGGATGATTCCAATATTTGTAACTATAGCCTATATCTTCAGGCTCTATATAATTTGAGCCTCCTTCTAAAGTATATCCTGAAACAAAGTATGGAGAATTAGGAATACTGTCTCCTGTAATATTAATAGGTATTTTTATATTTAAAACCCAATATCTAGAAAATCCATCTGAATCTTTAGCTAGAATAAAATATGAATCTTCCATATCAGGTATTGCTGTATATGCCCAATTTCCTGATGATGATATTAATTCTTCTTCTAAATTATTGCTTAGACTAGCAAATTGACTGTAGTTAAATGATATTTTTTTTATATCACTATTAAAGCTATTATTTGTATATAAATAAATTTGATCCCAAGCATTTTCAAGTGGAGTTGTTTCATTATAATCAAAGGCTTTTGGCAGTAAAATCATTAGTCTTAAATGCTGTTGGTACTCTTCTATATTTATATTTATAGAAGATAGCTCTTGTGAGCTAAATGGAGTATTATAAGTATTAGAATCACCAATTTGTTCTGCCCAATATTGAATATGATCAACTTGACCATAGTCAGGCTCAGAAGAAAGATTTAAGAAAGTTGGAATAGCGTTTCCTGCAGTTGTAAATCCACCTATCCATCTTTCATTCCAAAAATAAAAACAAGAGCCATTATCTGTGTTTGCTTCAGAATTATAATTTAAAGCATTAGAATTTGTGCATCCTAAAATTGTAGGTGGTGGTGGAGGCTCTTCTTCTATAAGTCCTTCACATATATCAGGGTTTGGTTGATAATAAACGCTACCTTGATACCCTTCAACAGCATCTGAGTCATAATTTTCATAATTAGGTAGAGGACAATACTCTACTATAGATACCTCTTCACCATCTAAATTATGTAATTGGTAAAGTTCTAATTTAATGCTGTTTTGACCTTTTTCAATTGATGTTATAAAAAACAATCCATATTTTTGTTGTCCATTTATTTCATAAATAGAAGTTGTATAGTTTTCTCCATATATTTTTTGACCACCAATAAGGGAGTCAAATTTAACTACATCTCCTAGCTCATAATTAATATATCCTAAAGGAAGAGTAAGTTTAATTGTATTATGTGGATTGCAATTGCTTAATAACATATATTTTGCAACTTTATATGCTGTTGAATTATCTGATATATATTTGCAATCAATTATTTTTTCTAAATTTTCTGTTTGATATTGATCATAGCTGTAACCTGCTAAAACATTATGCATTTCTAGGTTTAAAAAATCTTTATAAGAATCTAAAGAATGGTCGTAGTTATAGTTAAATCTTATTTTAGAATATAAGTTTCTAACATCTGTTCTGTTAAATGAATAACTTGTTACATCTGAAGATTTTATATATTTAATATCAGGAGAGGATGGATTGTAAGAACTTTTAATTGCTTTGTATTTTAGTTTGCCACTTTTAAACATTGGAAACAGAACGCTAAAAGAGCATAGTTCTTCAATTAGCTTTTTAGAGTTTATTCTTTTTGACTGAGTAAAAGAATATCTTACACTATCTCCATAAGCTTCTTCTTCTATATTTTCAAATGGTTGAACAGCCTGAGGACTGCCTAGTTCTATTGCTACAATATCATTTATTATCTGCTCTAAAGGAGGATCATATGAATTTTGAACATATTCACTATGCCTACCTACAACATCTATGTAATACTGTTGATCCCAATATTTATCTATAAAAACATTTTGAAAAAGAACCAAGCCTTTTATGTAAAATTTATCCCAACCAAAATAAGCTAAATGAGCATTATTATTCTCTATACTTTTTCTAATTTGAGGAGTTAATGTTATTGTAATACTGTCATATTGATTTACATTTGTCCAAGTATCGCTCTTTGAAACCCCATTTTCAGGATTTAGTAAATTGCCATATGTATCCCAAGTATTAAATCTAAAGATATTTGTACCATTTACTTGAGGCTCTCCATCAATGTTACTATCTGATACACCCAAAGAACCACTCCAAGAAGATTGGTTGTGTATAATAGGGTTGTTTGGCTCTGAGCCTCCATCTGCACTTAAATAATTTTGTAATAAATCTAGTGGATAGATATATTCAATAATTGAATTTGCCCATCCTGATGAATTAACATCTGCATCTTGTATAAAATTAAAAGGTATTGCATCCTCAGCAAATCTACCTGTTGTACTTCCATATCCTGCACTAAATTCGCCATCACCAAGCCAAGAACCACCATCCATATCAGAGTGAATAGTAGGAGAATCACCTGCAACAGATATATTTACAACTCCTGTTCCACGATAAAGATTAGATGAATTGCTAAGAGTATAATCAGGATCATAAACATTTAAATGTAATAAGTTAGAGTTTGTATTTACATCTATAAAAATATCTGCCATTAAATATGTAGAACATATAAATGGAATATTAGATATAGGATAATTTGCTTTTACCTCATATTTTTCATGTCTTTTTTCATCATCATTTGCATTTCTTAATGTTGTTAATCTTTGAAAAGCTCTTATTGGATCAGCCTCTTGAGAAGATGAGACTTCAGGTGGACAAGTTAACCATAACTTATAGCCATTTGATAAATTTTCAGCTAAAACCTCAGAGCTAACACTTTCTGATGTCCAAGCATTTTCATAATTTATAACATCGCCACCCCAATCATCAGGATTTGAACCTGTTGTTAAAGAAAAAGAAACATTTTGCTTTATGTCTTGAGTTAAAGCGTGTTGAGGCATTGAAGATTTTAACTCTATATTTTGAGGTTTTCTAGTTAAGTACCCTCTAAGTACAGAGTTTTTAGATATATCATTTTTACTACTTGTTCTAAGATTTATATAAGTATTTGTATCATCTGAAATCATAAGATTGTCGTAATCAGAACCAAGCTCATAAGTGCTGTCTATTTCTTCACTAAACCTAGACAGTTCTATATATGAACCTTCTATTCCAATATATATACGAGATGTTCTTATACTAGCAACACCACCACCAATATTTCTAGAGCTAAGATAGCTATTCCATCCTGTTTGAAATTCTCTATCAGGCGAATCAATAACAATAGTAGGTGACTTTGTATAATTTTGACTTTCATCAATATGAGACATAAAAATACAAGGACTTTTTTCTACATTTCCATAAACCATAGGATATGGAATGTTTCTTGATTTTTCTAAAATAGTATTATCATTTGGAGTATACTTTACAGGAACATCTTTAAAAAGAGTTTCCTGAGTAGAATCTTCTAGCTCTATACTAACATTTGTGTTATCGTGAGATGTATATTTTATTTTTCCTTGATAGGCTAAATAGCCTTGATTTATTAAATTATTAGCATAATAAATTATCTGAACAGTTGTATTTATTCTAAAATGATCTGTATCTAATAAATCGCTAAATACCTGATTATTGCCTATATCACCATTGTGAATAGAAAGTTTTACTGATGATATAGAATACTTTTTTGTCTCTACATTTATAGACTCTTTTATAGATGGAAACTTTTTTAAAAATGGATAATTTATAGCTTGATCAGATAAACTAGGAATATCAGACATAGATAATTGAATAAGACTTTGAGCATTTCCATTGCTTATAACAAAAAATCTAACAATACAGGTTATTGTTGTATTTGCACCTTTTATTTGGTCTATAAATGGCATTAACTTACTCCTATATCAGCACCACGCTGTACTGCTTTTTTAATTTGAGGTATAATCACATCTTCTGTATAATCTTCAGACATTACAGAGTTATTAAATGTTATATTTATAGGACTTACACCCCCACTATTTATAGCATCCATATTAGAAACACCAAAGTTTTTAACAGCATTTCTACTCATTACATATTCACCTCTTTCAGCCTCTATTATTGTGCCACCACTTGAGTGTAGATTACCACCAACTAGACCACCATATTTATATGGCTTAGGTGCAGGAGCAGATGAAACTGCAGATGTTTGAGCAACAGCTATACTAGCTAATAAAGCTGAAATTGTTGTTGCTACAAAAAAATCATATTTTGAGTATGCATTCATTACGCCTTGAGCTAAACTTATAGCTATATTTGAATAAGCTAATGCTTGGTCTGCATCAAACTTTTTCTTTCTTGCATCATAGGAAGCTTTTCTAGATTTTTTTTCTAAATTTGATATTTTCTTTTCATCGCCTTGAGCCACAGCCAATTTATATTCAGATGTATTTTTAATTCTGTTAAGTTCAGCCTCTTCTAAGGCATTTATATCTGCAAGTTGGCTAGTAAATATTGTATGAAGTGCTGATGCAGATTCACTTGCTAGTTGAAAAGATAAGTTTCTTATTTCCTGTTCTGCTTTCTTCTTTTTTACCAATTGATCTATAAGTTTTATTTCTTCTTCTATAGCATTTTGAGATGCATCTGATACATCTATTGTTATAAGTCCATTTTCTATTTGGCTTTTTGTAAGTTTTTGAGTAAGTTCGTCTTTTTGCATTAAAACAACTCGCTCTTCTCTTAGCTTTTTAAGTATCTCTTCAAAATTTGATTTTCTAATATTAAAACTAGACGATTCTTTGGCATCTAAAACAGCTTGAGCATCAGTCCTGTCTTTCATAAGTTGGACTAAGTAATTTGTTATCCTAGATAGCTCTTTATCATTTTTTATTTTATCTTTAAGCCAATCTAGTCCTTCTTGATTTAACTTTCCTTGTCTGTCTGCAAATGCTGTTGTTTTAGCAATGTCTTCTATTTCTTTTTCTCTAGCTTTTTGTAATTTTTTTGTAGAATTTATTAATTGAGTATATTGATCTATTTGACCTCTTAGCTGTTCTTTATTAAACTTTCCTAATACTTCTCTAGCTTCTTGTGTAGATTTTACTACTTTGTTTGTAGACTCAGAAACATCTTCTAAAGAATCTACATAATCAAATATTTTTTTAGTACCAAGTACAGCTAATAACCCTGCTGAAGCTTTTAATAAAAAGGATAGACCTCCTGATGCAATAACACTTGTATAGGCTAGTTTTCTAAGATTTTTGCTGAAAGCTAAGGCTACCAAGCTTAATGTTCCCATAGCTTTTGCAGTATTTTCAATATCTCTATAATCTATAGATTTTACAAATTCAGTAAATATATCGTTCAATACTTTTAGTCTTGGTGTTAAGTGATCACCAATTCTTTCATTTAAATCTCCAATAGCACTAGATAAAGCTCTTTGAGAAAGTTCATATGAATCTATAGATGCAGAATCACCATATTGCTTGTTTACAGCTCCCAATATTATTTTTTGAGCCTCTAAAATCTTACCTTGTTTTGTTAGGCTTTTTATTTGATTTTGTGTAGACTTATCAAAAGTTGTTCCTGCTCTTCGTAAGCTATTCATTCCCTTGACAGGATCATCTAATGCTTTAGCAAGTTGAATTGTTTGAGTTTTTAAAGTTTCTGTAGTTATTTTTCCACCATTTAAAGCAGATGTCATATCTAATACTGCTTTTTGAGCCATTGGCAAAATATCAGAACCTATATTTTGAAAAGATAGAAGTAGTGCAGAAGATTCTAATGTTAATTCATCTGTTACACCTGTTGTATCTTGTAATGATGATGCTAAAGATTCAACTTCTCTAGTGGTAACACCTGCTATATATCCTTGAGACCTGATAACATTAGCTACTCTTTTTACTGCTATCTCCTGTTCCCTAGATGCTTCTGTAAATATAGCAGTTGTTCTAGCCATACCACCCATAGCAAAAGATGCTAATAAAAGCTTACTTCTTAGTACAGAGATAGAACCATGAACATTTCTTGTTCCTCTAGTTGTTAAGATTCCCTGACTATTGTATTTTCCTTGAGACTGTCTAGCACTTTCTATCGCTCTTCTTAATTGTTGAAAAGCTACAGCATCACCCTTTAATGATTTTCTTAATAATTCACTACCACCTGCTACTTTTTTAAGTTCTAAACCATATTGATGAACTTTTTCTTGTAGAAGTTTTAACTTTACTCTATTTTTATCTCTGTCTTTGATAAGTTTTTTTTGAGTTGCAATAACTCTTTTTCTATTATCACTAAGAGACTTTTCTTCTTGTTTTAGTTTTGATGTTTCTTCAGCTAATTTTTTTGTATGAATAGCTTGTCTTAATGCTACTTTCTGATCAGCTTGAGCTATAGTAGCTTTATCTCTACTTTTTTGATCAGCAATAATAGCTTTTTCAGCTTTTTCACTAAGTCTTTTCTCATGCTCTATATTATCAGCTATAGCTTTAGAGTGTAATTTGTTAAATTTTTCTTGTTCTTTTAATTTTTGTTGTTTAGCCTTTTTATCTCTAGCAATGTCATCTGAAAGAGCATCACTATGAAGTTTGTTAAAATTCTGTTGAGCTTTTATTCTTTCTAAGGATGCTTTTTTATCTCTAGCGATATTTTCTGCAATTGCTTCAGAATGAATTTTGCTAAAACTTTCTTCACTTTTCTTTTTTTGGTTTAATATCTTTTTATCTCTAGCTATATCATCTGCTATAGCTTGAGAATGTTTTTTAGAAAGAGAAATTCTAGCATCTACTTGTGCTTTTTCTGTTATTGAAAGTTCTTGTATTGCTTTTTTTAAGGCTTTTAATTCTACACCATAATGTTCTGCTGTTTGAATTAATAATTGTTCTGTCTTTGCCTGTTTTATAATAATGTTCTGTAAAAATTCTGTTGTCTCTATTCTTTTTTTAACAGATTTAGTAACATCATCGTGGCTTTTTGAAACTTTTCCATTAGATTCAGAGGTTTTATCATTAGTCTTTTTTAATGATTTGTCCTTTTTTAATAAATCTAATAATGCTTTTGCTCTATCTTCTTTTGATCTTCTAGCCATACTATTCTACCTTAGAATTTTTATTAATTTTCTCATATTCCATTTGCTCTAATTTATTAAATGCAGACTTTATAATTTGAGATTTTAATATCCATTTACTAGGATGTTTGTTAAAATCGCCCTTATAAGGAGAAACTCCAAAATCTTTACAATACATATATCTAGCAATATCTTTTTGACATTGAACATTTTGAATACTGTTTTTGCAACAAAAAAAGGGTAACTGTTGTGAAACTGACTTTGCAATATCAAAACTATTACCCTTTAATTTATTCATATCCTTAACTTCTTTTACAAGTAAATCAACTATATGCCATATATCATCTTCTGTTTTAAATGTTTTTTCAGGATATTGACCATTTATTTTTACAGGTATTTGAGCTTTATATGGGAAGCTATGAAAATTACACCCCTCGCACCAAGTATCCATTAGGACATTTAGAGATAGTACGAGGGATTCTATTCCCCCAATTTTTGATATTCCTGTATCATAGTCATAAGCTCATTTTTTTCAGATTCGCTCAATTCTTTTAATACAGAGTCAGCAGGTTGCCCTTTTTCATTTATAGACCAATTGTTAAAATCTCCACCTATCAAGCCTTGCCTTATCCAAGCTGTTCTTGACTTAGAGACATTTTTAATATGGTCTATATTATTATCTTTCCCATATACTATTACTGTTAAATCCTGACAGCAATCTATGTCATCTATAGACATTTCTTTTAACTTTACTTTTCTGCCTGTAGATAATTTAAGTGGTTTTTTATCTTGTGTCATTACTTACTTTCCTTAGAAGGTTTTTCTTTTTTTTCACTTTTTTTAGAAATATCAATACCTAATGCATCACACTCATACCAACCATCTTCTACCAAGCCTTTTGCATTTTTAGAATCAACAGTTCTTATTTTAATTTTTCCATCTTTTTTAAAAAATTTCATACTAACTCCTTATATTTATTATGAAACATTATCGCCACCTAATAAGTGTAAAATATTTCCTGTTCCTGCATCTAATACTTTAGCCTCAAAGTTAACCATAGCTAAATCATCACTTGTTACTTCACATGATGTTAATTTGCATTTACCTGCCCATATTCCAAATTTAGCTGTAGATGATGCTCCAAAAAATACACCTGTAGGTGTTTCAGTCTCTCCTGCAACAGCTACATCTGACAGATAGAATGTTAGATATGAAAGTCCATCAGGATCACGAAAGGCTTCAATCATATTATCAGTTTCATTATCATATTTTACAGTACCACCAATAGTCATATTAAGCTCAGGCAATGCTCTAGCAAAAACTTCAGGTTCTGCATTACTACCTTGAGCACCTAGATATTGAGTAGGAGATTCTATGCCAAAGCTAAATGTTTTAAATAAAGGAGTTATATCATCCTCATCAGTTGATCCTGAATAGTTTTTAACATCAATATTTCTTTCAGTTAAGTCAGAAAGAAATAAAAAATTAGCACCTATTGCACTTGCACCTGAAACAGATTGAGAGCCTTTTGTAGGTTGATACATTGTTTGGAATGTAGCACTATAATTAAATCTACCTGAAGCACTATCCATATCTGCATCAACAGTCAAGCTAGTGCAAACGCATCCTGACAATTTATAACTATCATTTGCAGTAGGAGCCTTAAAGTACACACTTAATGTTTTAGAATAAGTGGTGGCATTTGCAATTTGATCATTATGTTTAAAATTTGTAGGTGTAAATCCTGAAGCAAGAGTTAAAACACTATCAAGACCTGTGCCACCATCAAAATCATCAGACATAACATTTTCTGCAAGAATAACCCATACTTCTTGAGTAAGTCTACCTGATAAAGTAAATTCAGTTACTACTCTTTTACTACTTGAATATATTTGGTCAAATTCAGCTATTCTTCCTGAGCCACTTCTCATTTCAAATTCTTGTGTAGGATTAAAGGGAGGAAGTGTTATTCCCTCAACATCCATTCTTTGTGCCCCTGTCCAATTAGTTGCTGTGTAAAATGTACCAACACCTGTTACATCTGAACTGTAATCAGCACTAATCTTATCTGTTGCTATATATACCTCAAATTCTTTACCTGATGATGTTGCTGTAATTAAAGCCATTACTACTCCTTTTTAAAATACTTAAAATTATTATAATAAATTTCCCATATGTTGACATCTGTAGTCAAAGAAAACAGTATATCCTGTATCAGAAGACTCAGATAATTCAGTAGACTCTATTCTACAATCAAATGCTTTTGTTGAGCCACTCAATGTCATGGTAATATTATCCATTATTAATGATTCAATTCTTGATATCAATCTTAAAACCTGTTCCAAACCTTTTTCAGTTGTATTGACATCTTTAAATGTTAATACAATTTCAAATTCATACTCTCTAACTTCAGATGTAGCTGTATACTCAGATAAAATACTTCTTCTTGGTATTAATCTAAGATATTGTGTTCCATTTGGAGCATCCATGCCAACAAAAATAGGTAAAGTTGCTCCAAACTCAGCTCTAAAAATAGACTTTAATTTGTCTACTATATTCTGAAAATTATTTGTAAAAGTTGTGGGCATAATCTACAGCTATTAAATCCTATATCCATAACCTTTTCTAAAAGGTCTAGATGTTCTTGTCATACTTGTATATTTAACTGCACCTATATTATCATCTAATGATTCTCGAGTTCCAAACACTTCTATTTCCCACTCATCATCTTGAGTTGCTATCGAGCTATCATTTTTACCTTGAAATCTTATTTGTAAGCCACCTGCTAAATTTTGATAATCACCATTAATAATTTCATTTTCCACAACTTTATTATTCTTTACTTTTGTGCTATCTTTTACCTCTACATCATAAGTGGCTACACCTATTACTCCTGTAGTATTTATAATAACTTTAATTCTATCATATGTTCCTGAATAATTACCTCTTGTATCTACAATATAAAGACCACCATTAGCATTTGTTGTTTGTGGAGAAACTATTTCTTTAATATAACCTTTAGAACTATCACCACTAACTTGGTAGCTTAATCTAGATTTTCCTGAGTTTATTAATTCTAGGTTAAAGTTAATTTCTTCTTCAAACACTCCAATAATATCTGAATTAGGATTTTGAGCTTTGACTAAAAAGTTACAAGCTATTAAAGATGTAGTCCTGATAACTAAATAATCATAATCACCATCTTTATTTTTAAATTGCTCTCTAGGTAGATTTGCATCTACTCTTGAATCAAAGTAAGCACTAGCTTTTTGTATTATATCATCCTGATGTGTTTTCCAATCTTCACCTGCTTCCATAAGATTGTTATTAGGATCAGAACCTGCATCACCTGTAGAATAAAACAATGCATCGTTTTGTAAGTCATAATACCATTCATCTACATCTGTAACTGAAGACTCTGCATTTACATTTGTGGCTTCTAAATCTTTACCATCTTTATATAGATTATTTACAGTACCTGTATTCCTAGCACACCACCTATCATTTCCTGAATCTACTAAAACCCAACCATAAATAGCTGTTTTAGCATCAAATTCATCTATTTGAGGATAAATATCTTTTAAATCATCTCTACTGCAATATGAAGGATTATTCATTATCTTTTACCTACTGCAGAGCCTGATTTTGCATCATCACTATAATTTCTAACATCTCCCTTTTCAGGATCATAAACTATAACTCTAATTTGAGCATCTTTATAAGGGTTTGTGCTTCTAGCTAATATTTTGTTTATTCTAGGATTTGCAGGAAATCCACCTGAATTATCACTATTATTTAAATCCCCTGAAAGACAAGAATTATAGTAAGCACTTACTTGAAATTCAGCATCAGCAAAAGTGTTTAAGTATATTGCTCCTGAATTATAGTCAATAGTTCCATTTCCTTGACCACCATTCAAATTACCCCTACCATCATCAAATATAATTTTTTCTGTTTCAAAGTCTTCAGGAAATTTTGTAGCTTTTTTAACAGAATTATCTATATTAGGGATTCTACCTGCAGTTCCACCAATCATATTGTTAGATGTTCCATCTGCAAGAGTAATAGCACTTGTAGATAATCTACTTCCACTTGTAACCCTAATATCTCCATTAATAATAGATATTTTAGGTAAATAAGTAAATGTTCCTGCCTTATAAAGTGTTAAGAAAGCATCATTAATTTTAGCTAAAAGACCACTAGTTCCACCCCAACTAACATTACTACTATCTGTAACTATAGTTATAGTTTGCTGTGAATCAGCATCATTTGTTATTTTAAAATCATAAGATGTGCTAACAGTTAAACCTGTAGAAGTTCCAAGAGTTTGCCCTGTCATTCCAAGTTCTTCATATGCAGGTTCTCTAACTTTAATACCTACAGAACCCATAGTTATACCCTGAGGTTGACTGCTTAAACTTCTACCATAGCCAAATAAAGTATTGGCTTGATAAACACCATTAGAATTTGATTTTACTACAGTATCTGCAACTTGAGTTTTGTAATATAATAAAAATTCAGCATTATCATTTATAGTTCCTGCAGTAGAACCTAATATCCCTCTTTCAACTTCTATTGTAGTTGCTGAAGGTGTACCTAAAACTTTTAAAAATTCAGTAGAGCCATCAGAGTTAGGAACTGCAAGAATATCATTTGTTTTAAAGTAATAATTACTATCAACTGTTAATGTTGTATCTCCTGAGGCATGATTACTTCCATTATCTAATAAAACATTGGTCTGAATAATACCTGCACTATTCCTAGTTATACTATCACCTCTACTACTAGCATCTACATCTATAAATTGTGCTGTAGCTCCTGATGTTGCTGTTGAGGCTGTATCACCTGCAGAAGTTGTTGTTATAGAGCTATCATGGTCATAAGTAAATAAAATATTATGTGGAAGATATATAAAATCATTAGGTCTAAGAAGAGTATTTAATCTTCTAGCTGTAAAATTATTTCCTATTAAATCGTCATCGTTATCAAAGTTTGGAATATTTATAACTATTTCTGCAGTCTGATTTCCTTCATTACATATAACTATAGAATCACAATCTACAGCTCCAAGATGATTACCACCTGCAGATGTAACACCACTACCTGTACTATCAAAGCCAATAACTTCTCTAAAAGCAGACTCTAAGCATATTAATTTATTATCTATAATATTTTTACTTTGAGGACTAACAGATTTAATATAACCACCTGCTTTAGAATCTAAAGATAGTTGTACTTTTCCTGCTCCTATAGATGAAGTGCTTCCACCTCTATTATAATGACTAGGCATTTATATCTCCAATTTTGTATTATAATTTAAAAATAATTTCATATTTATGCTAAGTGGTATTTTATAGTTACATTAATAGAATAATCTGAATTTACTGAATCTGACCTAAAAAAACATAAAATAGCCTTACCTGCACTTACAGATGAAGAGTTAATAGTCCAACTGCCTAGATAAGCCTGTTCATTTCCATCATTAGTAATATCAGAATTGTATGCTAATAGAGCTCCATTAGACAAACATGATGTTGATCCACTTGTAAAATCAAAACTTTTTAAGTGCATACGAGTAGTATCTCCTGTTGCACCACTTGCACCTTCAATATGAGAAACAGAATCTATAACTATAGCATCAGGCACTCTCCATATCATTGGAACGATTTGACTTGCATACTGAGTATCTGTATTTGCTGTTGTAAAAGAATCATCAGGATCAGTACCTGTTCCAAAATCTAAATCATTAGTATAGTTAATACCACCATTAACACCTGAAAAAGGAATAGCAAAATGAGTATTTGCAGTATATGTAGTAGAATCTCCATAGACAATGCCAAAATGTGCATAATGAGTGTTTATATGGTTTTGATTTATTCCTGCCTTAACAGCATCATTACTTGAGTCTACAGTTAATAGAGCATTACCATCTGCATCATAGATAACTGTATTTGTTGTACTATCTGAGGTTGGCTGTACTTTTAACTTATCTGTAGATAAATATACAGATGAGGTATTTCCATTACCTGATAAAACCTTATTAGGTGTAGCATTTAATCCTGAGTTGCTGTTGCTACAATATAATAAATCTTTAAATGTATTTGATGGTTTTTTACCTACTAAACTCATTCAATGTTTCTCCAAATATTTGACAAATAATAAAATTATTAAGCATAAAATTATAGACCAACTAAATAATGTTAAAAATATATTAATCATAATTAAACACCTTGACTCCCATCATAAACTAAAACTACTGTAGCATTTGTATCATTAGCATCATTGGTTGGATCAAAGCTAATAGCTATTATATCCCCTGCACTAAATGTATTGTTTGATGTGAAATCAAATTTATATGCAGTATCATCTGATGCCATATTTACTGTTACTGTTGCACTTGCAGTTGAACTTGGTACTTCTGTTCCTGTTGAAGATTTGTGAAGTCCTACTATAGTTGAACCACAAGCCTCCTCACTTCTAAAAACAACTTGATCTAAATAACCATCAAAAGGAACAACAAAATGCCTATAATCATTACCACCACTTGTGCTTGAACTTTCACCTGTACTTGAGCCAAGAGGTATATAAACTTTTGTTCCTGCTGTATAGCTGTAATTGAACCCACTTGATTTAATATCTCTAATAGTATTATCAACATAAGCCTTTACAGATTGCTGAGTAACTAAAGCATTAGCATCATTAGATGTCATATCATCTTCATCTCTTACTATATCAACAGTAGAACCACCATCATTAAAAGTAAATCTTGATGCACCAATCAACCTTGAACCATTAAAACTTACATTAGATGTAGAAGAAATAAATAAATCAGTACCATCACCTTTAATATATTCACCTGAATCACCAAACTCTACTCTAGCATTATCATCCATATGGACATGACCTGTCATAGTACCACCTGATAAAGGCAATTTAGTATCATCAGATGCAGAGATACCTGTAGTAGTACCTGTAACTTCTAAGTCTTTAACTCTAACTTTTTCAGTAGATATTTCTAATGAACTATTATTGCCATCTGAATCTTTTACAGGTTTTAGATGTTTATCTATAGGTTGTTCTGTAGATAAATTTTTCACTTTTACTTATTTTTCATCTTCTTTTTTTTCTTAGGTCTTCCAACCTTACCACCATATGTGCCTTTTCCTTTTGGCATAGTTATCTCCTTACTTTTTTAAGACTTGTAAAGTTGCTTCTTCTATAACCTCAAATAATGCTTCAAAGACCTTCGCTTCAGTATCTTCTCCAATCATAGGAATATTGACATTTTTGTTAATTTGCTCTACAATTTTAGCTTTATTTTCTTCTGAAAAAAGTTGTTGTGCGATTAGTTCTGCTAACATATTATCCTTTGTTTATGTATTTTAAAAGAGTGTCTAGGCTACTTTCGATTGCCTTGATGTTCTCACCTGTTTTGCGAGAATTTTTTATAAGTTGTTCTATAATAGAATATATCTTGTTATTTGAATCTAGGACTTCAGTTTTTATTTCTACTATTTCTCTCAATAATTCATTGAAATTTTCATCATTTCTTGCTATATAATGATGTGCAAACCATCTACCAAATACTGCTATACCCATTAGCAATACAACTATTACAAATACTGCTATTCCCTCTTCTGATATTAAATAAAGTAAATCGCCCAAATTTACTAACCTTTATTTTAAGTAGATGATTAATGATAATATTATCCCAAATGCTCCAAAAAGCATTCCTGAGATTCCCTTCCATAAAGATATTGTTTGTTCGCTTTTACTAACTCTGCCATTAAGAATATCTAAATGTGTTAAAATTCTTTCTGTGTTTTTATAAATATTAGTTATACTAGTAGAATGTTCAGCTAATTTAACTACTAAGTGTTCTCTAAATTTTTGTTCTGATTCTGATGTCATTACTTCTTCTTTATCTCAAAGTGAACTAAGTCATTAAAAGATTGGTCGTTAACATCTTTATCTCCATCCCAATCGCCACCCCATCTTATGCATATGCCCAATTGACTTGCAACTCCCAAAACAAATCCTCCAAAACTAAGGCATTCTCGCTCATCCCACACAATTCCTTTTCCAAGAACATATGGCACAACATCAACTGCATTACTTGGTATTCTATTATGTTTTCCATTGGGATATTTGACTTTTGAGTTTCCTTCTCTATAGGCTTTTGTTTGTCGTTCTTCATTTCTATATCCTTCCACTACTGAGCAATCCCAATGTTTAATTACCTCGTTAAATAATTCCTGCAAGTCTTCATGACAGGTAGATAAATTTTCTTTAGATGTTTGTCCAAATTTAGGCATTTTATTTCTTGGTCTTTTTTTTATATTTCTTTTTAGTTTTAGGCTTTTCTTTCACAACTATTTCCTCCCAACCTTTTTCTTTTAATCTTTTTAGTTTAGCTGTAGTTAATTTTTCATCAGGAAAGTCTCTAATTTCACCTCTGTCTTTAACTCTTATGCCATTGTACTTAAATTTTCTCATTATAAATATTCCTATAGATATAAAAGATGGGAGGATAAAAATATCCCCCCATTTTTATTATTTTTACATTAACTATTAAGTTAAACTATCAGTTAATGAGATTATTCTTCTGTTTCCTGCACTATCAGCAGTTCTTGCAACAGCACCATACAATGCATCTGCAGAAATTAAATCCTGCATATATGTATGTTGATAGGATGCTTTTACATTTGCATCTTGAATGCACCAATATAAAGCACTATCGTGTATTGCAAAACCTCTTAAATAGTCATCATCAGTATCAGCACCTGTATCAAAGCCATCCCAAGCAGTATGTATTCCTGCACCTGTACTTTGAGCTACTCTAGATACATCTAAAAATACACTATTAGATGCAATAACAGGCATACCAAGTAAACTTCCAACAATACCTTTTCCACCTTGTAAGTCAGAATTTAATCCTGCAAGACCTTGTGTCCAAGAATTACCAAAGTTACTTGTATTTGCTAATGAACCATATGCTTTAGAACCTAATACAATTTTCCATCCTTCTGTACTTCCTGTTTCACCTGCAATAATACCCATTAATGAAGCTAAATGAGCAGGAGTTAATGCCTCTCCTACTTCAACATTCATAGTAGTATTAGCATTTACACCATCACCACTACCCAAAACTGATGTTAATTTAGCAACAACAGTATACATTAAATGATTGTCTACTGCTTTTGCAATAGAATATCCTAATTGACCTGCATATACACTAAACATATCATAAGCAGACTGAACTTTTACTGCACTAGGCAACCATAAAGGTGATGCATAATGTTGATCAATAACAAGCTCTGTATCTACACCTGTATCAGTTCCTGAATTATCCATTTCAAGAACTTCTGCATTTTGTGTAACAGCTTTTACTGTTGGAACACCAATGTGAGGTAAATGTATTTTATCTCCACCTTGAGCTTTTGCTAAGGCTGATAAATCAGTACCACATTGTGTCATTACTGTATTTTTATTAAAAGATTCTAATATTGCATCACCCCAAATTTCAGGTACAAATTCTAGAGCAAGTGTATCAGCATTCGCACCCAAAGTTGAAGAACTGTTTACACCACCTATTAGCATATTAGAAGCTAATGGATTACTTAAAGCCATCTTTGACTCCTTTTATTTTAATTTATAAGATTTTAGAATCTCACCCCAACTATCCCTTCTCTGTTGCTCTGATATATCGTTAAAGTGTTGATCTACTTGAACTTTTCTTGTAGCACCAAACTGAGTTTGAGGGTTACTTGGTTTAGATTCTTGTTGTTTTGAAACTATATATTCTAATGTTTGCAAATCTTTACTTGCTAACATTTCTCTATCAGCCTCAGGTAACTGCGAAAGTAAATTTTCTCTTTTCTGAGATTCATAAGATTCCCACTTTTCTTTATAAGGATTAACAGTATCTAGTTTTT
>VTLG01000931.1_pt1 | contig 24634 bp, 18 predicted proteins | sample 4694571 | NCBI WGS metagenome assembly VTLG01 (sample SAMN12604809, study PRJNA352737) | marine metagenome | biome: ENVO:00000447; feature: ENVO:00000209|ENVO:00000569|ENVO:01000036; material: ENVO:00002151; isolation source: viral sequences binned using virsorter ...
TATTACTAATTTTACTTTTATAGATATATTCAGGTCCCCTTACTGATAATCCTCTAATATCAAAAGCAGTCTTTCCTTTGATTGCTTTTGTATATGCTTTTTTTGCATTTTCTAACGATTTGTAAGGTCCAGACCTATCAATAGTCATTGATAATCCGTCTATATCATATTCACAATCGGTTAGATAAAATCCCTTCTTACAAAGATAAGGATTCAGATTAAATCTACTCATTTTTTATATATTTCCTTTCATAGTGTTTATATTGCTATATTAACGGAAAAACCTAGTAAAATCAAGCAAAAAATGGCATATAAGTCCGTTTTTTCCGTTGGTAACCGTAGGTTTGCCGTGGATTGAGAACGATTCGCAACGAAATAAGAAGAACAAAGCAAGAACAAACATATTTTTCGCACTTTTTAAGTTCAAAAACCGTGATTCGAAAACGCACATAAATATTGAACATATGGCAAGAGAAAAAGTATATAAATTTACAGATGGTAAGGAAATAAACGAGGAAATAACTGCTTTAAGTTGGAAAAAGGCAGTTAAATCATTTCAAAATAAAGTAAAAGCTAAATTAATCTATATTGAATGGATAAGTAAAAAAGGAATTGAAATGACCAAGTGGCAAACACTACCTATCGGTAGAAAAGATAAATTAGGAAGATAATTTTTTAATAATGTGTGGAATTGTTGGAATATACAATGTTCCTGAAGCGTCAAAAATTACAGCTTTAGGAATTCACGGATTACAACACCGTGGCCAAGAAGGAGCTGGCATAATTTCTTATGATAAGGAATTTCACTCTCAAAATGCTTATGGTTTAGTAGACCATATTTTTAGTAAAGATAAAATCATCAAAAATTTACCTGGCAATATGGCTTTAGGCCACGTAAGATATAGCACTAGTGGTAGTTCTGGTGCAGCTACAATATTTTATAATTTAGATTTCGGTGGATTTGCATTAGCACATAATGGTGATTTTACGGATGCTGAATATTGGCGAAATAAATTAAAAAAAGAAGGTGCAATATTTCAAACTAATACAGATACAGAAATTATACCACATTTATTAGCACGGACAGAAGGAACTGATCCTGTAAACCGTTTGCTTAAAGTATTAAATAAAGTTGATGGTGCATTTTGCATAGTAGCATTAATGGATAATAAATTAATTGTTGCTCGTGATAGTAATGGCTTTCGTCCTTTAGTTATAGGACGATATAAAGAAGGTTATGTAGTAGCATCCGAAAGTTGTTCACTTGATTTAATAGGTGCAACAGAAATTAAAGATGTAGAGCCTGGTGAAGTTATGGTATTCAGTAATGAAACAACATTAGAAAGTTGGGCAATGGATGTTAATTTCAAATGGTCTAGGTTAGACCGAGAGAAAGATTCTATCAGTTCACATAGAGAAAGAATATCGCAAGTAAAAAAAGAAACATATCATTTAGATAAAAAGGTTAAAAAACATTTTTGTGTATTTGAACACATTTATTTTTCCAGACCTGATTCAGTTATTGATAATCAACTAGTATATGAAGTTCGTAAAAGAATAGGTGAGGAATTAGCAAAAGAAACTTATATTGATTCAGATATGGTTGTACCAGTACCAGATTCTGGTATGGTTGCAGCTTTAGGTTATGCTAATCAATCTAAAATTCCTTTTGAATTAGGATTAACACGTAATCATTATGTTGGAAGAACCTTTATTGAACCTACACAACAAATAAGAAATTTAGGTGTTAAATTAAAACATAGTGCTATGCGTTTATTTAAGAATAAAGTAATTACTATCATAGATGATTCAATTGTTAGAGGAACAACAGCAAAGAAAATTATTAATTTAATAAGACACGCAGGTGCTAAAGAAATTCATATGCGTATCTCATCTCCATCTATAACACACCCTTGTTGGTATGGTATAGATACACCAAATAGACAGGAACTAATAGCAGGAACAAGTAATGAAAATGAAATTAAAGATTTTATAGGAGCTGATTCATTAGAATATCTTTCTATTGAAGGATTGCATAAGGCAGTACAAGGTAATGGATATTGTAATGCTTGTTTTACAGGAGATTATCCTGTTAATAAAAGAGTAGATAAATAGTAATATGGCAAACATAGATAATTTAGTAGAAGAATTAGGCAAACTTACGGTGATTGAAGCTGGAGAACTTTCCAAAAAATTAGAGAAAGCTTGGGGTTTAGATTTAAATGCAATTATGCAAACACCAGGACCAGCAGTTGCTGTTGAAGAAGAATCAAATTTATATGATGTATTTTTGACATCATTTGACGCTGATAAGAAAATAGCAGTTCTTAAAAAGTGTAGAGAATATAAAGAAATGGGTTTATTAGAAGCAAAGAATTTTGTAGAAAATTGTCCTGGTAAACTTAAAGAAGATATTGAAAAAGAAGAAGCAGAAAAAATTAAAAAAGCATTAGAAGAAGTAGGCGGAAAAGTGGAGATGAAGTAATGCCAGCAGTTAGTAGAAAAGGTGATAGTTTATCAACAGGTCATATTTGTGCCTCAACAACAATATTAGATACTCCCACACAAAGTACGGTTTTCGCAAATAGTATTTTAATAGCAAGACAAACAGATAAAACTATATCACATCCTTTTCCTCCTAGTCCTCCTTGCGCTCCACACGTTGCTGTTGTTAATATAGGTTCTTCAACGGTTAATGTAGTAGGACTACCTATTGCAAGATTAAATGATTCTACAGACGCAGGCCAAATGACTCAAGGATCACCTACCGTATATGCAGGTGGCTAGTATAAATATTGTTATATGGCAAACTATGACGCACAATTAACGAATAAATCTAAACGAGCAGTTAGGATTTACAGCGATTTAAACTTAAACTTTACAAAAAATCCTGCAACTAAAGATGTTGCAAAATTGTATGATGTAGAGGCAGTTAAGAGATCCGTTCGTAATCTAATTCTAACAAATAGATTTGAGCGTCCTTTTCATCCAGAAATAGGGTCATCTGTAAGAAATATATTATTTGAAAATATTACACCTTTGAATGCTATATTATTACAAGATAGAATACAAGAGGTTATAGAGAATTTTGAACCAAGAGTAGTAGTTAATCAAGTTATTGTAGAAGATAGAATTGATAATAATGAATATAAGGTTCAAATAATTTTTTATGTAATTAATGTTCCTGAACCTGTAACCATAACAGAATTTTTACAAAGGTTAAGATAAAATGGCAACAGCAAATAAATTAGATATTTCAACTTTAGATTTTGATAATATCAAAACTAATCTAAAAAAATTTATATCCAACCAAGACGAATTTAAAGATTACGATTTTGAAGGTTCTGGTATGTCAGTTCTTTTAGATTTACTTGCTTACAATACACATTATTTAGCTTATAATGCAAATATTATGGGTAATGAAATGTTTATTGACACAGCGGATTTAAGAAATAGTATAGTATCTCACGCCAAGACTTTAGGTTATACACCGAATTCCGCTAGGGCTCCATATGCAGATATTAATGTGGTAGTTAATAATGCTACTGGAGCAACCTTAACAATGAATGCTGGAACACAATTTACAACAACGGTAGATAATGTTTCATATAATTTTGTGTCTATTGGATCAAATATAATTTCACCTGTTGATGGTGTTTATACTTTTTCTAATTTAAAAATTTATGAAGGTACATATGTTACCTATCAATACACGGTTGATACAACTGATATTGACCAACGATTTTTAATTCCATCAGCTAATGCTGATACTAATACTTTAATTGTATCGGTACAAAATAGTTCTACAGATACAATTACAAACACTTATACTTTAGCAACAGGTATTACTAGTTTAACAGATACATCAAAAGTTTATTTTTTACAAGAAGCTGAAGATGGTAAATTTGAAATTTACTTTGGTGATGGTGTTACCGGCAAACAATTAGTAAATGGAAATATCATAACATTAAAATATGTAGTTACCAATAAAACACTTGCAAATGGCGCTAGTTCGTTTGCGTTATCAGGAAACATTGGAGGATTTTCCGATGTTGCAATTACGGTAAACTCAAATGCGGCTAATGGTTCTGAAGCAGAAACAAAAGATTCAATTAAATTCAATGCACCTAAATCTTATGCAGCTCAAGACCGTGCTGTAACCATAGAAGATTATAAAACAAAAGTAAAAGAATTATATGCTAATACACAATCGGTAAGTGCTTGGGGTGGAGAGGATCACTCAACGCCTTATTATGGAAGAGTTTATATTTCAATTTATCCAAAGACTGGTTCTAATTTAACAACAGCAACTAAAAATTCTATTGTGACCACTTTAAAACAATATTCTATTGGATCGGTTACACCAGTAATTATAGATCCAGAAGTAACCTATATTTTATTAACTTCAAATGTAAGATATAAAGAAGCTGCAACAACAAAAACAGCAACTACTTTAAAATCAGAAATTACAGACGCATTAACAACTTACAATACAACAACTTTACAACAATTTGATAGTATGCTTAGATATTCAAAAATTTTAGATACAATTGATGATGTGGATACAAATGCTATCCTATCAAACATTACTACGGTTAGATTAAGAAAATCATTTACACCAGCATTAAGTACATCAACAAAATATACTATAAGTCTTTCAAACGCATTATATAATCCACACTCTGGACATAATTCAACAGCAGGAGGTATTTTATCTTCTACTGGATTTAAAATAGATGGTGATACAACAAATGTATATTATGTAAATGATGATGGTTCAGGAAATGTAAGATTATATTATCTTGTTGGTTCTGTTAAAACATATACAAATAATACTCAAGGAACAATTGATTATAGTACAGGTGATGTTGTTTTAAATTCATTAAATGTTTCTTCAATAGAAAATATTAGAGGCGCAGCTTCTACGGTTGTTGAATTAACGGTAACACCAAGTTCAAACGATATTGTTCCAGTAAGAAATCAAGTCCTATCAATAGACGTTGCCAATAGTAGCATTACGGTTGAGGCTGATACTTTTGAAGGTGGTTCTTCCGGTGCAGGTATTGGTTATACAACTACTAGTAGCTACTAACAATGGCCAAATTTACAGATAAATTATCCGAGATTATAAAACAACAGGCACCCGACTTTGTTTTAGCAGACCATCCTAAATTTTTAGAATGGGTAAAAGCTTATTATGCTTTTATGGAATGTGGTGAAATGACTCTATCAGGAATTTTGTCACCTGATAATGTTCAATTAGAAACTGCTACTGCTACAACAAATTACTTATTATTAAATTCTAGTGATTCTCACGGTTTAGATAAAGAAGATAAAATTCTTTTTGAAGATACTACTTATGGACATTTTCAAAACGGAGAAATAATTACAGGTTCTACATCTGGAGCAACTTCAACAATCTTGGTTGAAGATTTAGATAACTCTCGTATATTCATTAATGCTGAAAATAAATTTATTGAAGGTGAAACTATTAGTGGAGGCATTTCTAGTTCAATTGCTACCATAGCAAAATATAGAGCAAATCCTGTACAAAATATTCAACAACTTTTAGATTATCCAGATCCAGATAAAACAATTCAAGGATTTTTAATTAAATTTAGAAATGCTTTTTTACAAACTATACCAGAAACATTATATAGTGGCGTAGATAAAAGAAAATTAATTAAAAATGTTAAATCACTTTATAGAGCAAAAGGAACTAAAAGAGCAAGTGAATTGTTTTTTAGATTACTCTTTAATGAAAGTGCTGAAATAATTTATCCTAAAGAGCAAATGTTGCGTGTGTCTGATGGAGATTGGGATACAAGAACCGTAATAAGAGTTAAGGCAACTGGCACAGATGATTTAACAAAATTAATTGGACAACAAATTACACAACCAAATGATCCTAGTGATTATACTATTAATGAAGCTACAGCAATTGTAGAATCAGTAGTTAAACTTGTAATTGGTGGAACAGAAATTACTGAAATAACTTTAGGTAAAGATACTATTGTAGGAACATTTGTTATAGGACAAGTTCTTTCAGGAACAGATAATACCGATGAAGATGTTTTATTAAGTGGTACAATAACTGGATGTCCAGATGTAGCCACAATTACAAATGATGGACATTTATATAGTACAGGAGATACAATTCCAATAACTGGTGGTGGAACAGGTGCCACTATGCAAGTTAATGATACTGGTAGAGGCGGTATTGAATCCATTATTATAGACACCGTAGGTTCTGGTTATGAAATTGGAGATACAATTACATTTACAAATACAGATACAGGTGGTTCAAGTGCTCAAGCAAAAGTATCAGTAGTTAATGGTGCAATTGCTCCTGAATCAGGAACAACTGGAATGACATCAACGGATCATATTACGTATGAAGATGAAACCGTTAGAGGTGATCCATATACAGGAGATAAAATTGTACAAGAGTCTGGAACCGGTACAGGAGATATTACAGATATTAGAATGATAGAAAGTGGCCACGGTTATGGGTCTTTACCAACCGTAGTGGTTACAAGTTCTGGTGGATCAAATGCTGTTGTATTAGCATATGGTTCTCAAATTGGAAGAGTTCAATCATTAAAAAATATTGAATTAGGATATGATTATAACTTATCACCTTCTCCACCAACATTAGAATTACCAACTTATATAGTGGTAACTAGTCCATCAGCGTCATTTACAAGTAATGATACAATTACTGGTGGAACTTCAAATGCAACAGCAGCTGTTGTTAATTATATTTCAGGAACGCAAGTATTAAAAGTTAAAACGGTTAGTAATGGTCCTTTTCAAATAGGAGAAACAATTACAGCTTCTCCTGGGGGAGCAACTGCAACTATTAGTAAAATAGATGTAGCAACTGCAACAACTACGGTTGATTCAGTAGTGGTCACGCAAGGGTCGTATATTACTGAAGATGGATTTATTTCTGAAAATACAATGAAGGTACAAGATAGTTTATACTATCAGGATTATTCATATGTAATTAAAGTAGGCCGTTCTATTGCTGATTGGAGAGATAGTTATAAGAAAACTTTACACCCTTCTGGATTCTACTTTACAGGACAAGTTAATATTCAATCACAATTAGATTTGAAATTGAGAAATGTAACTGGTATCAATACAGGTGTTGTTGAAGTTATACAAGGTGTTATTAAAATTGTTTTTGCTCCTATAATCGGAAGAAGATTGGGTACTGCTTCTGATGGAACAGCTTTACGTGCAAATCCACATCAAGCTGTTTATGGAGATTTAACAGATAGTACAGCAGAACACTTTACACCAAATACAAGAGATTTAACATTAAATAAAGCAATCACGCTTTCAATGCGTTCAGGTGGCACAATTACAGCTGCAGGAACAGAAATACGAAGAGGATTCTTATATGCAGGACCTAGATTTAATAGTATCAATAGAGAAGTGTTTAGAACATTTGCTGATGGTATTAATATTGCATTAGAAGAAGGAATAGGATCGGGTCATATACTTAATGAAACTGATGGAGATAACATTTTATATGAAGATAATGATATAAAAGGTTACACAATAAATAATCTAAATAGTTTAATAATAACAGGAACAGGCAGTTCATTAGACGGTACAACTGCATTAATGAGTATGTTAGCAACTGATAGTTCCAGACGAGTAAGAACAAATCTAGCAATGCCTACACATATTACAGCAGTACCAAGTTAATAGAGAAAGGATATAAATATCTATTATAAATATTAGAAGGAAATAAAATTATGCCAGCAATAGTAACCAATAAATTCAGAATACACAACGCTGAACAATTCAAGGAATCATTTTCCGAAGCTTCACCGAATGTGTATTATATGATGTTAGGTAGACCACAGGCCTACGCTACATCAACAAGGGGTGATTCACGTACCGAAAACGAAGGTTCGGATGCAGCTCCTATAACACCAGCAGATGATATAGTCTCCGAGTTTTATCAATTTGATGAAGCAATCGCTGCTAAAAAATTAAATAGTTCAGATACCGCTTATGTTGTTCCAAGACGAAATTGGGCAACAGGTACAACATACGATTATTACAGACACGATTATGGTAACCGTATAACAGGAACTACAAACACACAAGCCGCTAATAGTGGGGCAACAAATTTATATGACGCAACATTTTATGTTGTATCTAGCACTTATAATGTTTATAAATGTTTAGATAATAATAGTAATGCTGCTTCTACGGTTGAACCTACAGGAACATCAACAGCAATATTATCAACTGGAGATGGATACAAATGGAAATATTTGTTCACTTTATCTGCTTCACAACAAACAAATTTTTTATCTACAGACTTTATGGGTGTTGCAACAGACTCAACGGTGAGTGCTGCTGCTGTTGATGGTGCATTAGAGATTGTCAAAGTTAAGACTGCTGGTTCTTCTTATGACGTATCTGGTGGTGCTACAACTGGAACAATTACTGCTGTCCCTATAAGAGGTGATGGTAGTAATGGAGTATGTTCGGTAACACTTGCTTCTGGTGCTGTATCTTCGGTTACGGTTACAACTGCTGGAACAGGATATACTTTTGCATATATTAGAAGTGCTGATATTATTGCTGCTACAAATGCTGGTGGTAATGGTTCAGGTGCTGAATTAGATGTATTAATTCCACCAAAAGGTGGTCACGGATTTAATGCTGTTAAAGAATTAGGTGGATTTTATGTAATGATGAATGTAAACTTTGAAGGTGTTGAAACTGGTTCTGGTTCAGATGTATCTGCTGCTAATGATTTTAGAAAAATCGCTTTAATAAGAGATCCAAAATCTAGTGGTTCAGCTGCAAGTGCAACAACTTTAAGAGCAACAAAAGCAGTAAGATTTGCTTCATCACCAACACCAGGAACTTTTTCGGTAGACGAAGAAATTAATCAAGCAACAACTGGTGCTGTTGGTAAAGTAGTAGAGTGGGATTCTGTAAATAGAATCTTATATTACATACAAACAAGATTCAATGATGAAGGTGTTGATAGTAATGGTAACTTAACAGCATTTAGTGCTGGTAATGTAATAACTGGACAAGGTGGAAGTTCTCCAACTGGAACTCCAGATACTACAGATAGTTCAACCGTTAATGGAACAACTTTTGCAAGTGGATATTCTGTTTCTGAATTAGACGCTGATGACGGCGATATAATTTACATAGAAAATAGAGCACCAATTACAAGGGCAACTGACCAAACTGAAAACATCAAATTGATTGTTGAATTTTAATAATTAGGAAAAAAGATAATGCCAAGTCCAACTGATTTTAATGTCAGTCCCTATTATGACGATTATTCCAAGTCGAATAACTACCATCGGGTATTGTTTCGACCAGCGTTTGCTGTTCAAGCAAGAGAACTAACACAATCACAAACTATACTACAAAATCAAATTGAGCATTTTGGTGACCACGTATTTAAAAGTGGGTCATCTGTTATTCCTGGACAATTATCTATTGACACTAATTATACATCAATTAAATTAACTTCCAAAACAGCTTCAGACATAAACGATTATAATAATACTACTTTAACTGGAGGAACTTCAGGAGTAGTTGCTCAATGTGTAGGAGTTTCTGCTACTGATGGTACTGATCCAGATACACTATTCATAAAATATGATAAGACAGGAACAGATAACACTGCTACGGTATTTACAGATACAGAAACTTTAACTTCAAGTGGTGATGGATCTCCAACCGTTGTTGTGGCTTCAACACATACAGGTTCAGCAGCTGGTGTTCAAGCAGGTGTTTATTACATTAATGGATATTTTGTAAATGTATCTGCTTCAACTTTAGTATTAGACAAATACACAAATACACCTTCATATAGAGTAGGATTATCAGTAGCAGAAAGTTTTACATCTGCTTCAGATGACGCTGCTTTAAATGATAATGCAACTGGTTCTACAAATTATAATGCTCCAGGTGCTCACAGATTTAAAATTTTATTAACACTTGCAAAGAAAACTTTATCTGCTACAGACGATACCAATTTTATAGAAATTGCTCGTGTTGAAAATGGTGATATAAAAGTTCACGCAAGAAATAGTCAATACGCTGTATTAGAAGAAACACTTGCTCGTAGAACATTTGACGAGTCTGGTGATTATACGGTTAATGAACCTGATTTTGATGTAAGAGAATCAGTAGTATCAGGAAATAATAGAGGAATTTATACTGATAGTGCCACTACAACAGATGGTAACACAGCTACAACATCAATGTTAGCAGTTGGTGTTTCACCTTTCAAAGCATATGTAAGAGGTTTTGAGGCAGAAAGAATTGGAACAACTTGGGTTGATGTTGATAAGGCAAGAGATTTTGATACACAAAATAATCATAAAACAAGATTCGATTTAAAAAATTTCGTTTATGTAGATAATGTTTATGGAACGCCAGACATTAATTTTGTTTCTGGTGATACTGAAGCATTTAAAACAATTAATTTATACGACACAGCAACAAGTGTCCGAGGTACTGAACACTCAACATCTGGTAATACTACTCCACAAATTGGAAGAGCAAAATCTCGTGGATTTGAATTAGCAAGTTCAACAGAAAGTAATGATATTTTTGACCAAACATCAACTTGGAAACATTATATCTTTGATATTGAGATGTTTTCTCATCTTAAAATTTCAAACAACACAACATTTACAACAGGAGAAATTGTATCAGGATCAACTTCTGGTGCAACTGGTTATGTACAGGCAATTTCATCTGGTGCTTCAGCAACAATTTCAGGAGTGACTCAAGCTAATCCAGTAGTAGTCACAGCTTCTAGTCACGGATATAAAGATGGTGACGCTGTTTATATTTCTGGCGTAGTTGGAACAACTGAAGTAAATACTAATACTTACTATATTAAAATAGTGGACGCAAATAGTTTTAGTTTATATACTTCTACTGGTGCTTCAATAGATGGATCTGGTCATACAGGTTATACATCTGGTGGAACAGCTACAACTGGTACGGTAATAGTATCTAGTGTTGAAGGAGAGTTTGCTGCTACAGAAACAATTACAGGACAAACTTCAAATAATACAGCAGTTATAAAAGCAGATTTATATGGTAATCAAGGTGTTCAAATTAAAGAATTTGCTCAAACAAAACAAATTGGTATGGCAGGAAGTCCAACTTATACTGCTGATACTTCATTAACATCTACTTATGGAGACAATACTGAATTAAGTGGTAATGTTTCAATTACAAGTTCAGACGCTACCTTATTTGGTAATGGCACAAAATTTTTAACAGAATTAAGACCAGGAGATTCACTTACTTGGTTAGATGACGCAAACACAACTACAACAGCTTTAGTACAAAGAGTTATATCTAATAACGAAGTAGAACTAACTGCTAATGTTGGTGGTTCGGATGTAACCGTAGCTGCAATCGCAACAAGACAAAGAAGTAAATTACAAAATCCAGAAAATAATATTGCTTTATTTCAATTACCTTATACAACGGTTAAAACTTTAAAGACAGCAGTAAATTCTGGTCAAACAGATACTAACTTTAATATTAGACGACAATTCACACAAACATTATCATCAAATGGTGACGCATCCATAACTGCTGGTACAAATGAAATTTTTGCTTCCCAGGAAGACGGGGACTTTTCTATATCAATTATGACAACAGGTGGTGGTAGTACCGGTGCTGTTGGAGACGCATTAAATACAACTGGTAATAACCACGAAAGTAATCCTATCTTTACATTAGGTGGTTCGCCTACAGGAAAATCTTTAACACTAGATTTTGGTGCAAACTTTGCTGGACATAAAGTTAAGATATTAGCAACAATTGCTAGAACGGTTGCAGGATCAAAAACAAAAACTGCAAATAATGATTCAACGGTACAGATAACATCTCAATCAACTATTGAATCTGGTATATGTGGATTAGGAAAAGCAGATGTTTATAAATTAGAAAATGTTTATATGGCAGGTGACTTTTCAACAGACGCAACTGCTAGTGATACAGATATTACAAGTAGATTTGAATTAGATACAGGACAAAGAGATAACTTCTATGACATTGGAAGAATTAAATTAAAAACAGGAAAATTAATTCCAACAGGAAGATTATTAGTTAAGTTTGATTATTTCTCTCACGGTTCTGGAGATTACTTTGATGTAGATTCTTATTCAGGTGCTGTTGACTATGAAGATATTCCAAGTTATACTTCCGATACAACTGGTACATTATATCAATTAAGAGATTGTTTAGATTTCAGACCTAGAGTAGATGACGCTTCAACTATCAATAGTGGTAATGCTGATAGAACATATGATGGTGCTGGCGCTTCAACGGTTGATGTTGTAGAATTTAATGCAGACATAACTGCTGATATGGAATATTATTTAAAACGAATAGACAAAATTTTTATTACAAAAGATGGTGCATTAAAAGCATTAAAAGGTGCTTCAGATTTAAATCCTTTAAAACCAGGAAATTTAGATGGACATTTACACCTTGCAACATTACATATACCATCATACACTTTAAATCCAGATGAGGTTGAAGTAGAAAAAATTGACAACCGAAGATATACAATGAGAGATATTGGACATTTGGAAAGAAGAATATCAAACATTGAATATTATACAACATTATCTTTATTAGAAGCTAATGCACAATCAATGCAAATACAAGACGCTGATGGTTTAGATAGATTTAAAAATGGTTTTGTTGTAGATAATTTTACTGGACATAATATTGGTGATGTTAGAAACTTTGATTACAAATGTTCAATGGATATGGAACGAGGTGAAGTACGACCAATGTTTAATTCGGATGCAGCTACTTTGGAAGAAGTAGATGAAGATGGTTCAGCAATTTTAGCTGCTGATAGAACATCAGCTGGTTATACAAAAACTGGTGATTTAATTTCTTTACCATATACAGAAACATCTGTAATTCAAAATCTTTACGCAACTAAAACAGAAAATTTAAATCCATTTATGGTATTTAATTGGATAGGTTCAATAGATTTAACTCCAGCGGTTGATGAATGGAGAGAAACAGAAAGAGTACCTGAAATTACGGTTGACTTGGCAGGAAGTTTTGACCAATTAGCTAGAGATATGGGATTGGATAATACAGGAGATTTATCTGAAATTCCTTTGGGTACAGCTTGGAATGAATGGCAAACACAATGGACTGGAAATCCAAGGTCTTGGACTGAAGGAAGAACACAGGTCTCACAAACAGATTCAATACAAACAAGAGATGGAATAAGAACAAGTGTAATTCCTAGAACGGTTACACATAGTTTAGGTGATAGGGTTGTGGCTGTTAATTTTGTTCCATTTATAAGAAGTAGAGATGTAACCTTTGAAGGATATGGTTTAAGACCAAATACAAGAGTCTATCCTTATTTTGATAATGTTGCTATTGCTTCATATGTCACTCCAGATGGAGGTTCACTTGCAGGAAATGTTGTGACCGATACAAATGGATATGTTAAAGGTTCATTTGCAATACCTGATCCAAATGTGGATGCAAATCCAAGATGGAGAACAGGTAAAAGAGTTTTCAGATTAACAAGTTCATCTACTAATTCTATGGATAGAACAGCAATTGCTACAACAGCAGAAGCTGATTATGACGCAAAAGGATTATTAAACACAATGCAAGGTGTTAATATTTCTACAAGAGAAACAGAAACGGTTAGAGAAGAAGTTAATGAAACAAGACAAATTACAAATACATCCAGATTTACTCCTGCACCACCAAGAGGAGACCCATTAGCTCAATCATTTGTAATTGATTCACCTGATGGATGTTTTATTACAAGTTTGGATGTTTATTTTGCTACAAAATCAACTACAATACCTGTTAAAGCAGAAATAAGAAATATAATTAATGGATATCCTGGAAAACAAGTTCTTCCATTTGCAAGAAAATGGTTAAATCCTAGTGATATAACTACAAGTACAGATGGAACAACTGCAACTACATTTACATTCCCTTCACCAGTTTTCTTAAAAGAAGAAACAGAATATTGTTTAGTTTTATATTCTGATTCACAGGATTATACGGTATATGTTTCTCGTTTGGGAGATAAACAATTAGGATCAGATAGAACGGTATCTGAACAACCAACTATGGGTGTTCTATTTAAATCTGCAAATAATAGAACTTGGAATGCTGAACAAATGGAAGATTTAACTTTCAATTTGAAAAAAGCAGTCTTTACAACTGGTACTTATGCAACGGTAACATTAGCAAATGCTGATTTGCCTGTTAAGACTTTAAAGAATAATCCAATTAGAACATTTAATGGTTCTAGTGATATAAGAGTTTATCATAAGAGTCACGGAATGCACAGCTTAACTGACAATGTAACCATTGCAGGAGTAGGATCAGGAACATATAATGGTCTTGCTCATTCAGAAATTAATGGAACTTATACAGCAATTAAAAATATAACTTTAGATAGTTATGATTTAACTTCAGGTGGAACAGCAACAGCAACTGGTGATGTTGGAAGTAATACGGTAACAGCAACTCAAAATAGACAATTTGATGTATTGCAATTACAATTAGGACACGTTATTCATCCAGGCACAACTTTGACAAGTGGTATTAGAACAACAACAGGTAAATCTTTAGATGGTTCTGAATCAGAATTTGCTTTGGCAGGAGCTTCAGCTGAAAAATCAATTACAATTGGAGATAATGTGTACTTTACTGCTCCACAAATGGTAGCAAGTACCATTAATCAAACAAGCGAAATGTCAAGTTTAACAAATTATAAATCAATGCTTGTGAATTGCACAATGTATTCAACTAATGCAAATTTATCACCTGTTATTGATGTTCAAAGATTACACGCATTTTGTATTTCAAACAGATTAAATCAACCATCTGTTTCATCTACTAGTACATTTACTGGAGATGGATCAACGGTTGCATTTACTTTAGGTACAACACCTTCAAGTGTTCATTTAGTATCTGTTAAAAAGGATGGTAAAAAATTAACTCCAGTAGTTGACTTTACAACTTCTGGAACAACTTTAACGATGGTAACTGCTCCAGCTAACAATTCAAAAGTTGTAGCAACAATTTCTAATAAAGTGGACTATGAAGCTGATACTTCTATTTTGGGATTATCTTCATCTGGTTGTTATATGACAAGAGCAGTTAGTTTGGCAAATCCTTCAACCGCTTTAGATATAAGAGTTGGTGCAAGTGTTAGGTCCACTTCAACAATTAAATTTCTTTACAGATTAAGTGGAGGAGAAGAAACAAGAAGATTAAATGATATACCTTGGACATATTTTAATACAGATGGTAGTTCAGATACATCTATTACACCATCGGTTGGTGATACGGTATTAGATGATGACTTTAAGGAATATAAATTTAGTGCTTCTAGTCTTCCAGAATTTACATCTTTTCAAGTTAAATGTGTAATGAATGGATTAGTTTCATCTTATCCACCAAGATTAAAAGATTTAAGGGCGATTGCTTTGGCGGTATAATATGGCTGAACAATTAAAAGTAAAAGGTTATGCAGGTTTAGTAAGGGATGTTTATTCTAGTGCTGTTATAAGAGAAAAGTCAAATGATTATGAAGTATATATGGCAAGACATAGACAGATTAGAGAAAATAAAGATGAGATGAGAAACGCAATTAGAGAAATAAATAATCTAAAGAAAGAATTAAGAGAAATAAAAGATTTACTATTAAAGAAGGTTAATAACTAATGGCAATAAGATCCGTAGCAGGTACAGATACTTTAGAAACGTTTAGAACAACGTTTAATAGTCTAGCGGCAACAGATATAGGAGATAATGCAAGTTTATCAACTACAGAAAAAGGTTCAATTGTAGGTGCGATAAATGAAATTAATACTAGTATAACTGCAACTGGTTGGACGGTAACTGATGGTTCTAATTCACAAACCATAGTATCAGGAAATTCTTTAACGGTTGTAGGTACAACTGGTATAAATGCTGTTGTAAGTGCAACAGATACTTTAACTTTATCTTTAGAAAATATGTATCCTGAAGTTGCAGGTGCAACATTTAATGCTGATGGATCAAACGCATATACAAATTTAGTCGTAACCGTGGCTGCAAAGACAGCTGCCCACATATATAATGGAACAGGTAGTTCAGACGGTTATAAGATAGACGGAACTTTCTCACCTTTCTTAAACTTTAAGGTAGGGAATACATACAGATTTGACCAGGCGGATAGTACAAATAGTGGACATCCGTTGAGATTTTATTATGACGCTGCTAAAACTACTGCATTTACAAGTGGAGTAACCGATAGTGGAACACCTGGAAACGCTGGGGCATATACGCAAATTGTAGTATCTTCAACAACACCAAACATACTTTATTATCAATGTAGCTCACACGCACATATGGGTAGTAGAGTAGATGTAGATAGTTCAACAATTGTGGGTGCAACCTTTGTTGATAGTACAGGAACAACAACACCTTTCGCTTCAAATGCTTTTGCAATTGCTCAAGCAGTTGCGTTAGGTTAATATAAATATAGAAGAAGAGGAAAATAATGGCAAACGATTTTAAAAGATTTACTGCAAGTTCAGTTAATACTACTGCAGGTGCTGGGGCAACATCGGTTTATACCGTGCCTTCATCTGGTAGTGCTATGGAATCTATTGTTATTGGTATCACTCTTGCAAATAAAACTAATGCTGGTGTAACTGCTAGTGTATTTTTGGATAATTATGATGGAAGTAATGATGTGTATATAGTTAAGGATGCTAGTGTGCCATCAGGCTCTTCATTGGAAGTAATGTCAGGGAATAAATTAGTTTTACAAGGCAATGGTTCTGCTAATGACGCAATTAGAGTTTCTGCTGGAACAGCAACAGCTTTAGACGCAACGGTTTCAGTATTGGAAGACGTATAATAAAAAATTGAATTAAGGAAAGTAAATTAAATGGCATATATAGGTAAAAAACCATCAGATACATTTAGAGGTCTGGCATATAAAGATACATTTACAGGAGATGGCTCCACGGTCGCTTTTGATTTAACAAGAGAAGCTCCCGATGGTGGTGATAGTGATTTAGAAATCTTTATAGATAATGTTAGACAAGAAGGTGGAGTAGGTAAAGCTTATACTTTAGGTGCTGACGGTTCAGGTGATACGAAAAGAGTTACCTTTACAGCGGCTCCAGATTCAGGTGCAGACATTTATGTTTTAAATCCTGGAAGAGATTCAGGTGTACTTGGTGTTGGTGACAATACCATTTCAAATACAAAATTAGCGACTACGGTTATCAATAGTCAAACAGGAAAAGCAACACCAATAGGTGCTGATGAAGTATTACTTTATGATAGTGCTGCTGGTGCAAATAAAAAATTAACTTTAGATAATTTATTTACAAATCCTCAAACAGAATTAATAACAGCACAAGGATCATTAGGAGAATTGGCAGCTGATGGAGACCAACTTTTAATTTATGACACTTCTGCTGGTACAATTAAAAAAGTTGCTAAATCAAACATTGCAACCGTTATTACTTATCCAACAATAACATCAATAAGTCAGGATTATATTGCTCCTTCTACAGCAACAAGTTTTAATATAACAGGAACAAATTTTGAAGAAGGAGTCCAAGTATGGGCTGAAAATAGTACAGGTGCTTTTACAAAATCTACTACGATAACTCGTAATAGTGCAATTTCTTTAACGGTTAACTTTACATTAGCTGCTGAAGGAGATTACTATTTAAGAGTAGAAAATCCAGATGGACAAGCTACTCGTTCTGGAACGGCTCTATTAGGAGTTAATAATGATCCAACTTGGACAACTGCTTCAGGTTCCTTAGGAAGTTGTGCAGCTGCTACAGCAGGTAGTTTTACCGCTGTTGCAAGTGAAACAGATTCAGGTCCTATTTCATATGCTCTAGTATCTGGTGCATTTCCAGGTGGTTTTGCTTTAACCGTTAATGATAGTATAGCAACAATTTCAGGAACAGAAACAGGATCAAGTGCTGAAACAACTTATACTTTCTCATTGGAAGCGACCGATGATGAAAGCCAAAAGGCAACAAGAGAATTTAGTATAACAATAACACACGGTGCAAGTGGAGGATGTCAATTTAACTAATATAAATATTATTTAATAGGAAACAATTATGGCTGATACAATAATACAACAAGCAATTGCAACTGGTTCTTCTCCAAATAAGTTAACCGTATCTATGTGGTTGAAAGGAATGGCAGATCCTGCTCAAACAACTCAAAGAAGTTTCTTTGGGTTTAGAGATAATGCTGATACTGACCGTTTTTTTAATATCTATATGTCATCAAATGAAAGTATGTATGCCTATTGGAAAGATTCCTCTACGGTATTTACTTTAGGAACTTTACAAAAATTTAGGGACCCTAATGCTTGGGGGCATTTAGTTTTAACAATGGATACAACTTTAGGAACGGCTGCAGATAGAGTAAAAATGTTTTGGAATGGAACAAGAATTACATCCTTTGAAGATGGTTTAGATTCAATTACTCAAAGTAAAACAATGGATTTATTAGAAAATACAGATGGCAAAACTACTATTGGTGCTGCTAAAACAGGTTCAACTTGGCACTATTGGGATGGTTGTATATCTCACGTACATTATACTGACGGCTATGCTTATGAAGCAGATACATTTGGTTCTTTTGATTCAACTTCAGGAATATGGAAAATAACAACTAGTCCTTCAGTTACCTATGGAACAAATGGATTTTTTATGTTAAAAAATGACGCTAGTTTAAGTGACGATAGTGGAAATGGTTTTACTTTTACCGTAGAAAGTGGATCAGTTCAACCGGTTTTAGATAATCCATCAAATAACTTTGCTGTTTTAAATGGTTTATGGGATACAGGTGCAACAATGACTAACGCAAATACAACAGCACAATCATCTACTGGTAATTATGTTGCTGGTATTAGTTCATTAGGTATGGAAACAGGAAAATGGTATGCTGAATTTAAATGTATTACCGATAGTCCTACTGGAGAGTCTGTTATTGGATTATGTAAAACACCAAATTTTAATATCAATGGTCAAATTGTTGGTCAATTTGGATGTACAGGATTAAGAAATTATAATGGTATGTCATATTATGATACAGGTCAAACTTCTGGACATTCAGACACAACATCTCAACACGGCGGGTGGTCTGCTGGAGATACAATAGGTGTAGCAATAGATTTAGATAATAATAAAGTATATTTTTCCAAAGATGGAGGATGGCAAGACGGCACATCAACGTGGGGAGGATCTTCTCCGGATACATCTTTAACTTTATATCCAAATACTGCACACTTATATGATACTTTTTTCTTTGAGTGTGGAGACGCTGGTGCAGGAAGTGCTTATTCAAAATGGTCTGCTAATTTTGGTAATGGATATTTTGGAACAACAGCAGTAACAAGTGGAAATGCTGACGCAGATGGATACGGATCCTTTGAATATACCGTTCCGACAGGCTACTATGCGCTTTGTACAAAAAATTTAGCAAGTTACGGAGGACACTAATATGGCAGCTTATATTTCATTTCAACCTAGGGATCACTATAAAACTATAACTTATGCAGGAACAGGATCTGGAGCTAAAGTGGTAACTGGCGTAGGCTTCCAACCAGATTTTACTTGGTTTAAACAATATGACGCAACAAGGTCTTGGGTTCAAATAGATTCTGTCCAAGGAGTAAGTAAAGCGGTTTCTTCCGATGGTGACGCAGCTCAACAATCAAATGCAAATTATTTAGCTTCTTTTGATTCAGATGGTTTTACGACAGGTGCTACACAGGATAATGGAACAAATACAAGTGGTGGAAATTATGTATCCTATTCTTGGAAAGCAGGAACAACTTCAGGACTAGCAACGAATGGTTCTACAACAATTACACCATCTTCATATTCTTTTAATCAAACGACTGGGATTTCAATTATTACATATGCCGGTAACGGAACATCTGGTGCTAAATTAGCACACGGACTTGGCCAAGTACCAGCAGTTTTTTTTGTAAAATGTTTATCAAGTACAAATGATTGGAGAGTTTATCATCAACATATTCACAATACAGATCCAGAAGATAATCAAATAACATTAAATACTAGTGGTGGTATAGATAACCAACCAGATTTTATGAATGACAATCCTTGCGATTCAGTTAATATTGAATTAGGTAACCAAGGAAAAATAAATTCAAATGGGGAAACCTATATTATGTATGTGTATGCTGAGAAAAAAGGCTTTTCAAAATTTGGCGAATATGAAGGAGATGGAAGTACAAACGGATTTTTTTGTTATACTGGGTTCCGTCCTTCTATGGTTCTAATTAAAAATACAGATTCTAGTACAAATTGGATGACTTGGGATATTGGGCAGTCTCCTAATAATGAAATGCACAATACCCTTTTCCCACATAATACTAATGCTCAAAATACTACAACTACAGATAATGATATTGATTTTCTTTGCAATGGTTTTAAAATTAGGGAAGATAATGGGGATTTGAATAATAATGGAGCGAAAATCCTATTTTTTGCCTGGGCAGAGTTTCCATTAGTTTCATCTAATGGTTTACCGTGTACAGCAAAATAGTAATGGAGAAAAATAAAATATGGCTTATATAGGACGAGATCCACTTTACGGTGCATTTGAAAAGCAAACCTTAACTGCTGACAGCAGTACAACTACGTTCACTTTGGATTATGTTGTAGGTTCATCTTCTTCAATTTTAGTTTCCGTTGCAGGTGTTTTACAAGAACCTATAACAGCTTATTCACTTGGTAATGGTGGTGGAAGTATAATATTTTCAGAAGCACCAACAACAGGCGATACGGTCTTTATAGTTTTCCTTGGGGTGACTATGGAAACGCTTACGGTGGGAACTGGTGCAATAACAAGTCAAACAGAATTAACAGCTGGTGCAACTGCTGACAATCTATTAATTTATGATGACAGCGCAACAGCACTTAAAAAAATTAGTTTATCAACTTTATTTACAGACCCTTTAGATGTAATAGGGTCAACACCTACAAATTTAATTACAGATAGAGGATCGTTAGGAGAATTGGCAGCTGACGGAGACCAACTTTTAATTTGGGACGCTTCTGCTGACGCAATTAAAAAAGTTAATAAATCAAATATTGCTACCGTTATTACCTATCCTACAATAACATCAATAAGTGAAAGTTATATTGCACCAGCAACAGCAACAAGTTTTACTATAACAGGAGCAAATTATGAAACAGGAGTTCAAGTATGGGCAGAAAAAAGTGATGGTACCTTTACATCTGCTAATTCAATAACTCGTAATAATTCAACTTCACTAACGGTCAATTTTACATTGGCTGCTGAAGGAGATTATTATATAAGAATAGAAAATCCAGATGGACATTCTGTTCGTTCTGGAACAGCTTTATTAGGGGTTAACAATGACCCAACTTGGACAACTTCAGCAGGTTCTTTAGGAAGTGTTGCAGGTGGAGGATCAATGAGTTTTAGTGCTTATGCAACAGAAACAGATTCAGGTCCTATTTCATATGCTTTAGTATCTGGTACATTACCAGGTGGTGCTAGTTTAGCAACAAACAATAGTATTGCATATATAACAGGAACAGAAACAGGAACAACAACAGAAACAACTTACACTTTTTCACTGGAAGCAACCGATGACGAGAGTCAAAAGGCAACAAGAGAATTTAGTATTACCGTGACACACGGTGCAACAGGCGGAGGAGGATTTAATTAATGGCAACAACATCAATTCAAAGAAGTAGAACAGCAGGTACTACAAAAACAAAATTTACCATATCTATGTGGTTTAAAAGGTCTGCTCTTAATGTCAAATATTTAATAGCTAATTATACTGACGATAATAATAGAGCATTTCTTCAGTTTGATGGAAGTAATAAATTATATTTTGCAAGTAAATATTCAGGTACTAATTATGCTGTTTTAGAAACAAAAAGACAATTTCAGGATCCTAATGCTTGGTATCACATTGTTTTAAATGGAGATACAACAACTGGTTCGGCTGCAGATATGCACAAGCTTTATGTTAATGGTGTAAGAGAAACAGCATTGGGTACTACAACAAATCCTAGTGGTAGTGACGCTTTTTATTGGAATGAAGCAACTACAAATGGTTTTCGTATTGGTGAAAAAGGTGATGGTAGTGATTATTTTGATGGTTTAATGTCACACGTTCATTTCTGTGATGGTTATACTTATCAAGCTTCAGACTTTGGTTCATTTGACGCTACTACTGGCGAATGGAAAATTAAAACTGCTCCAGATGTAAGTTATGGAACTAATGGTTTCTTTTTAAAAATGGAAGATAGTTCCAATATGGATTTAGATAGTTCTTCTAATGCTCTTACATTTACAACAAATGGTTCACTTACAAAGACGGAAGATTGTCCAAGTAATGTTTTTTGTGCTGGAAATCCTTTAGCTGTATATGGTGGAAACTTATCTTATAGTAATAGAAATACCACTATTACAGGAGGAAGTAGTTGGCAAATGGGTAGTGCAACAATGGGTGCTAGTAAAGGAAAATATTATTTTGAGTATAAAATTACAACACTAGGATCTGGTGGCGGTTATCATAAATTAGGTTTTATATCTGATGAAGCAGCTGGAATTGATACCGTTAGTCATAATGCAGACACCGCTTTAGATGGTGGTTATGCTTTTTATTTTCAAAATGGAGATTTAGAAGTTAGAACTGATAGTGCTGTTATAACTGGTTATGACGGCTCTACTTTAGGAATTTCACTTTCTTTAAATGATATTATGTGTCTTGCAGTAGATATGGATAACAAAAGAGCATATATGAGAAAAAATGATGGTGCTTGGATTAAAAGTGGTGATCCAGTTGCAGGAACAAATGGTTTAGATATTAGCGCAGATTATACAACTGGGAAACGGATGATACCTGCGTATTCAACTTATGAAAATGGTGTAGGTTCATTAAACTTCGGTGATGGCTACTTCGGAACAACAGCAGTATCTAGTGCAGGAACAAACGCATCCGGAATAGGAATATTTGAATATGATGTACCAACTGGCTACACAGCTCTTTCAACAAAAGGATTAAACGAATAATGGCATATTCAACAATAAATAAAAGTACAAGTTTTTTTGATACACACCTTTATGATTCAACAGGCTCACCTATAACAATTTCAGGATTGGATTTTCAACCTTCATTGGTTTGGACAAAAATGAGAAGTGGTAATGATACCACAAGTCACGCAATAGTTGACCAAGTTAGGGGCGGAACTGAAAAAATATTTACTGATATGAATAACGCAGAAACTACAGACGCTGACGCAGTTACAGCTTGGACATCTGATGGTTACACATTTGGTACAAGTGGAAGTTTTCAAAATGGAAGTAACCCTTATGTTCACTGGTGTTGGAAAGCAAATGGTGCAGGTTCAGCAGATGATTCAGGAACAGCACCAACAGCTACAGTTTCAGCAGATACAACATCAGGATTTTCAATAACTGAATATACAACAGGTTCAGTTGGAGCAGGAATAACGGTACCACACGGACTTGGGGTTACACCTGATTTAATAATATTTAAAAAATTAAGTGGTACTGGAAATCCAACTATGTATCATAAAAAAGCAGGTGGATATTTATACATTAATACAAATGCCGCAGTTACATCTAATTCTACTTGGGTAACAGCAACAAGTTCTTTAGTAACTTTAGCTGAAACTTGGGAATTATATAATAATGCTTCATCAACTTATGTAATGTATTGTTTTAATGATGTTGCAGGATATTCAAAATTTGGTTCCTATACAGGAACTGGGAGCGCTGGGGGCCCCTTTGTCCATTTGGGATTTAAGCCAAAATTTGTTTTAATTAAAAATACTGGTGCTACACAAGAATGGGTTATGTTTGATAATAAAAGAATTGGATATAATACAGAAGGAAATGAAAAATTATATCCTGATTTACCTAATGCAGAAGCAGATATAAGTGAAATAGATTTAGTTTCCAATGGTTTCAAATTAAGAACTGGTGGAAATCAAGCAAACCAAGATGGAAATACAATGGTTTATATGGCATTTGGCCAAACTATAGTAGGCACAAATAATACTCCAGCTACGGCAAGATAGTAGTTCATTATCATTGTTTCCTAATAAGCAAAAAGGTTAAATAAATAGTGATATGGCTATACAAAAAACACCAAGAAATGCAATAAAAGACAACGCTATTACTTCAGCGAAGATTGAAGATGGTGCGATTACAGCGGTTAAGATTGATCCATCTGCTACAATTACAAATACTAAAGCAGCTTTTACAGCAACACAACCATCATATTCAAGTTTAACACCTTCACTTGCTGATCCTAATAATGCAACAGCAATTACTATTACTGGTGCAAATTTTATTTCTATGCCTTCTGTTGATTTTATTAGTTCAACAGGTGCGTTAGTTAAAGCAAGTGTAGTTTCATTTACAAGTTCAACTGAAATTGTTGCAACTTTTCCTACAGGTCAAACTGCAGGAACATATAAAGTCAGAATAGAAAATCCAAAAGGTGTGGCGTGTCTATCAACTGATACAA
>VTLG01002584.1_pt1 | contig 24633 bp, 48 predicted proteins | sample 4694571 | NCBI WGS metagenome assembly VTLG01 (sample SAMN12604809, study PRJNA352737) | marine metagenome | biome: ENVO:00000447; feature: ENVO:00000209|ENVO:00000569|ENVO:01000036; material: ENVO:00002151; isolation source: viral sequences binned using virsorter ...
TAGTACTAGCTGTTCTTGCAATTCGGCTTCACTACGCATAGTAAATTTTTTATATATTATTTTTATGGGATAATCAAGAAATAGGGGTCCCAATTGCTATTTAGGGGTGGTACAGATTTTAGGGTGTATGTTTGTCTGGAACATGGCCCGGAGCAAAAACTTTGGGACTCCGTTTTATTATTTAGGGGTGTAGGGGGGTGTAGGGGGTGTCAAACCCCGCTCAATGTAGCGGGGTTCTCGGTTCGTGGTGCTTGGTTTAATTAAATTCTTTGTTTTCTTTAACTGCTTTAGCAAAAGTATCAAGTTGAAAATATTGGTTTTCACCGGCACAAAAAGAAACAATATCATTGAATAAATCCGAATCAGCATTATCCTTCATTCTTGAATTATGCTTTGCTAAAATTTCTGCTAACTTTTTAAAATGTTTTCTAGTCATTTTGTTTTCCTTTCTTTAATCGTGGCCCTAGTCTATCAGAACTCGGGCCACGAAGCAAGGTTAATTAAATTCTTTTTTCAACCTATTTAATTCCATTACCATTTTAAGGGGTGTATCAATAGAAGCTAATTGAAAGAAATTAATTTCTTTATCTTTACATATATTAGATACTATATGCTGATAAACACTATGCCAAAAAATAAAATTGAATCTTTTATGCCTGTTAGAATAAATAGATTCAATTAATCTTTTAATCTTACTATACTTATATAATTTCATTTTGTTTTCCTTTCTATTTATCCTAACTTTATAGGATATAAAGGGGCTTTTGTCAAGCCCCTTTTTTCATAGGAAGGAGCATATGAAAACTATTTATTCTTTTCTTTGCCAAAAATAGATTTGAACAATTCATCAAATTGTTCAAGGGGTGTGTCGCTTGGCTCTTGGTCCTCGAACAATTCTAATTGCTTTGGCTCTAGGTCCCCATTATCAATGGCTGGCTGTATTCTTAAATCACTCATTTTTATCCTTTCTGTTTAAGTTAATTGTAGGGCGAAGCGATTTTATGTGGATATCTCCTCACTATCTACTAATCTTTTAAATTGACAAAGGTTAAGTCGACACACCTCTCGCCAATCCCTACGATTAACTTGTCCCATGTTTATAGGACATTGGGACAAGTGTCAAGTCTTTTTTTGGCTACTCCGAACATTGTAATCAACACGAGCTTTTTAAACTGGCTCAGACCAATCGGATATCTCAGACTACTATCGCCAAATCCCATGTATATAGGATAGTTATCCCCATGTCAAATCTTTTTTTTCAAATACCCCACCCCATTGGGGCGGGTAAAAAATTACATCAAATCGTGGTTCGTGTCAATCGGACATATTGTCGCAGGTAAATTTGAGCCAAAAAAAATGGGCGACTGCCGGAAGAACAACCGCCCAAGTTTCTAGAGCCACGATGAAAGGAAACTAAATCGTGGCTCACGAATCGCGAAACCATGCCCATAACTTTGGTTCACGAAACTTTAAACTCTTGCCTCCAATGGCACTGGTAAAAACAAATATTCCTCTAACCTGTTCCAAGCTATTGATGGATTAAATTCCACGTTGCAAGGACATTTAAACCCCAGTTCCTTTAACTCTCGCCCTTTATCCCCGTTGTATAGTTTAATGACCTTTGACCGCGTATCTTGGACAAGATAATAATTTTTCCCATTTTCTTGAAAGTGATTGAAATTCCATGAGATTTGTAGCGGAGAGATACTTATTGAATTTTTTTTAATACACTTTAATTCGAGCCAAATTGATACTCCGTCTTTAATTCCGTATAAATCTGGCACACCGCCACCATGTCGATTTTCAATTCTCGTCCATTGGGCGTTGATATTTTTCATTATCTCACGCCCAAAGATTGTTTCTGGTTTAGTTGTCATTTAAACCCCCTTAACTTGTTTAAGTTCTTCATCCTGCTTATCCATCCACTTTAAATGTTCGTTATAACAATCATAACATAAGTAATTTGGAACATTGTTGTAGTTTACAATATTTTCACTATCGTGTTCTTTACATTCATCACATTTAAAATCATTTGTTGTCATTTAATGGATTGTCCTCTATTATCTATCAATTCGCATTTTTTCGTAAAAATAGTATAATGACCATTATCTGAATTATCTCCATCTTCTGTATTTTTCCCAAAATACAAGCTATGCGATATTTGATAATCACTATATAGAGGTTTATCATAAATTGATTCGCCGTTTTCTTCTTTCTCAAAACCAATACATTCTTTATAGTGTCCACATTGTCCTAACCAACTAACAAATTGAACCATAACATTATTACAATCAAATCTAGTAATTGGCGTTGAGCCTTTGCCTTTTGCTGTTTTATCAACTTTCTTTTTATAGTCTTTGAACCAGTCAAAAGCAACTTTTGGAAAATCAACGCCTCCCCAATGATTAAATAATATTATACTTTCTTCATTATCAGTATCTCTAAATGATATACTTACTCTATCGCCCATAATTTTTCCTTTCTGTTTTTATCCCATTAACATAGGATAATTTATTTGTCAATCCCTATACCAATAATAATAATCTCTAATTTCTTTCTCACTTACAATGTGAGTATAATCTCTTATTTTAATTTTCGTTCCAACATTTTCTTTTATGTTTTCTTCTAGCGTTCCCTCAAATATTAATTCTCTTAAACTTAAATCTAACTCACTCATTCCGCCCATAATTTATCCTTTCTATTATTCCCACTAACATGGGAGTAATTAATTGTCAAGCACAAAACCAGAATAATCTTTTCTGGCTTTCCCTTTTGCTACTAATCCAGCAATAGTATTTTTAATATCTAAAAACCGCAAATCATGTAAATCAGCATTTATGACTTTATATCCTTTATATTTTTTTGGTAAAGATTTTCTAAATACAGCCGATATATTTCCGCCTTTTTTCAGAATATCAAATGCTTCTTTTTTATTATCTTCATTTAATGAATATGTAATATGATAATTACTAGGCAATTCTCCCTTTATGTAAGATAATGCTCTTTTATAGATTTTTGAATAATCATAAAAAGTAATATTTTTAAATTCTTCCATTAATCCTGTATTTTCCCATGATATATCAGAAGTCCCATTTAATCTTACACAAGGAATTAAATTTCTTGCTTTTGCTTTTGCTATGAATAAATTAATTTCTTTTCGGATCTGATTTAAAAATGTTTCTCTTTCTTGAACATACCACCTTGTTTTATTTATTCGTCCCTGTTGCACACTACTAAATGCGCCATGTCCAGCCGTATATAAACACGCTTTTTTGCAACCATTAGAGGCTTGAGGACAAACATTATAACCGCTTTGATTATTAGGCGCAAGATAGAGAATAGCTGTTAAATATCCATATTTTTGACCTTTTACTGTTTTGGCGTTATTATCAATATTTAAAAGTTTTTTCGATTTAATGAATTTTAATTTTTTCATTTTTCTTCCTCCAAAATATCTAAATCAAAATCATCAACTAAATATTCTAATGGTTTAAATCTTACACCCTCTTTTATTCTGTATATTTTTGTGTTGCCTTTATTATCTAGAATATCGTTGCCTTGTTCATCAACTTGATAAAAAGTAATATCGTATATTAAAGCTGTATTAGTCATTTTCAATCCTTTCTTTATGGGTAGTTTTTAGGAACTCTTGATTACTTTGTGTAATAGTTTAGTTTTACTATTTATTCCTGTTTAGAGAGGGGTTAATCTATCTCTCCTTGTCCCAAACAGAGCAGGTCTAAACATCAAACACAATCCTACTTGGCACTACCCAAGCCATTGTGAGTATTAAAGGCGTGGGATTTTAGGATTTAACCTGTTTATTTATTATACCCTACTTTGCCACTTTAATACTCATTTATCTTATTAATATGGGATAAATTAATTGTCAAGTGAAATAATTTTATTTTTTCTATTGACTTATAAATTAATGGGATTATATGAGATATATTAGTTTGGTTGCCGACAATGAAAACTCTTAAAAATCCTTTTTAAAAAAGGTAGAGGCTACAGGCTAACGGCTATAAAAATATACCTGTCCCAATGAATTAACATTGTGGGTATAAAATATGCCAAACTAATACAAAGAAAGGATTAAAATGAAAAAATATAAATATACTTGGGAACAATCAGATACTTATGTATGTGAATTTGAAGCCAAGAATGAAGAAGAAGCAAAAGAAATAATAAATGACAATTTCGATTATAATAAAGGTAAATTAATTGGAGGAGATTTTAACAGTTTAGAACTTAAAGAGGTAAAATGAAATACTTTAAAATTACTAGACAAGTATCAATGGGACAAACTTTTGATATTGAGGCAAATACAAAAGAAGAAGCTATTAAATTATTTAACGACGATATTGATAATGCAGAATTAAGAGATGAAAGTATAGATAAAATAACACATTTTGAAATGGAGGAAAAAAATGAGTGAAGAAGTATATTATCACAGCAAAAGCAAAGGAGAAGATATACCTGTTTCTGAAATGTCAGATTTATATGTTCGTCGCGCTTTTAAAAAAATGATATTAAAAGAAAAAAAGCGAACTGACCATAAAGACGCATTAAAAGTAAATGTCAGAAACGCTATGATGTATCTAGAGAAAGCATTGGAGGAGTAATGAAAGTTAAAGAATTAATTAATAGACTTAAATTAGAAGATTCTGACAAGAATATTAGATTTTATTTTTTAGAGCATAATGTATTACAAGGTTGTCAATTAGAAACTATTTTAGAAGCAGATAACCAAGTAGAAATGACAATACAAACAGAAGAGGAACTATGACTGAAGAATTATTTTGGAGGCGCGTTTTTAATTTGTGGACAATTTATCATAGCATTACAGATGATTTAGTGTATAAAGCTATGTGGAAAAGAAAGTTAAAAGAATTAATGGAGAAAGGATTTGAAAAATGACAAGTTTCAGTATTAGATTAGACATACCAGATACAGATTTAAGAGAAGCGGATATTTCTTATTTAATTGATAAAGCATTAAGACCAATTATCGACACAGACAAATTTGAAAATGTTGAAATTGATGTGGTTGATATAACAGAAGGAGAAATAAAATGAAATACGAACAACAAGATAATAGAGTGTGTATGCACTACGTAACAGATAGAATAATGAATATTTTATCTGAACCAAAAAAAGAAATGGAGAAAGCGTTAAAGGAATTTCATGAGGAAATGGTCTATAACTTAGGAATTAACTCCATGCACAATCACTTTGGAGAAAAAAATGACCAAAGATAATTTTTTAATGCCAGATTATTATAATCAATCAAAACCAAAGAAAGAGGAAATTTTAGTTGATCGTAAATGCTATATGTGTGGTGTAAAAACGAAAATGGGAAAATTTGAGAGATACTGCTCTGTTCATTGTAGGAGTAAAGCAACACGTATGGATGTTAATGCACATGGGATCAAGTTTAGATAATGTGGTTTCTTCTTTTACCTGTAAATTGGCTAGTATTAATATTTTTATTATTTATGATTTTCTTAGTAATACCTAATATTATTCGTCCTCTTGGGAAACTTTTACTTCTTCTATTTCTTTAACCTCAACACCAATAGATTCACCATTAATAATATTGTGATCGCGGATCTCTTTAAGTTTAGCTTCTAATTCTGGTCTGGACATATTATCGAGAGAAGCGGTTACAACTTCTTTTCTATCAACATAGAAACCTGCTAATTGACCTCTTCTAAATTCAGCATTTACAGCAGGACCCATTTGTCCATTTGTAACAGCATGATCTCTTAATCTTGCAAGTTCCCTAGAATGCCTAACAAAATCTATTTTACTAGCTTCTGCATATTCTCTTTGTAGCTCTTCAATAGCTTCAACGACCTTTGGAAAATACTTGGGATTTCTTAGGTTACAGGCCTGGGAAACAGCAGATTTCTCAGAATATCCAGCTTGTCTAGCACATTCTGTTGCTGTTAAACGCCCATTTTCCTTAACAAATATATCTACAAAAGCTCTTTGTTTTGGGCTTAATTGTCCATTTCTAATTTTAGGCATGATTTTTTCTTTAATACACGTTTTATTTTATATAAGAATATAAATAATACAATAATAATATATAATATTTTTGTTTGATGAAAAAAACCTCAGTCTGTCGAGGTTACGTCTGGTTACGTCTGGTTACGTCTGAAAAGTAACCTATTTTTGGCTGTTTTTCAATGGTTTTTGGGGGTGGTTACGTGGTTACGTCATTTTTGAAGAAATTTTTTTTTATTTTTATTAATTATTTTTAAAACATTCTATACAAAATATAAAATGGCGGTTTTCTGCCAATCTGGACGTAACCGCTTCGTAACCTAAAAATCATCAATTTTTACTTTTTTGTAAATTTTCAATTTTTTGTCAAAATTTAGGACTTTAAAATAATGTCGGTTTTCTGCGGTAAAACAAGTTTTACTTGAAATCCCATTAAATCCCATATATAATCTTTATAAGATTTTTTTAGAAAATCTTTGTTCTTTAAAAAGTGAATCTGATTGAAGTAATAAAATGGAGTTCTTATGAAACCAGATTTTATTATTAAGTTTTTTCCAGAAATTAAAATAGGAAAAAATGAACGAAGAAAAGCCTACCATAATTTTGATTGCCAAACTGATAAGGCAATTGAATTTTGGAATACTTATTTTGCTGATCAAATGCATATTGATAAAAATGCAGAAGCATATGACAAAAACCACGAAAAAGGCAAAATGATTTGTTCAGCAAATACCAATAGAGGTAAAGATACTGAAAAATTAAAAACAGAAATTTACCTTGCTGGTCTTACTTACAAAATAATCAAAGTTCAAGGCAAGGAACTTAAAGAATATCGAAGACATGCAAAGTATTTATCAAGCATGTCGGATTATGTTCAAAAAATTAACACTTTTATGTCCTCTGCCCTTAGAAAAAAAGGAATAGAAGTATAGTCAGAATAATCTGACAAAAAATGAACCACTTTAATCAGATCACTTTTAAAAAAAGCTCATAAATGCTTATACAAGAGGTTTAAAGACTTGGGTGATATTACAGCTCATAAACAAAATGGCTAAAAACCGCCCTTTTTCTCGTAAGCTGATAATACGTCATTTGTCCATTGTCCGTGTTCCAAAATCATGGTATCAATAACTAAGTATTAATACCAGATGGCGTATGGCAAGAACCATTATCCAATGACGAAAAGCCCGATGCGCCATCGAACTAAAAATTATGACCAGAGACGAAATTGAAGATTTATATAGCGACGATGAACCTGAAATATTGTTCGCGGATGGCTATGATGAAGCGATTGCTGGGACAATATGGGACGGCGAAAGAACGCGCGTGGTCTATAAAGTCGAGGACATTCTCAATATTCTCATGGAAAGGGACGAAATGACCTATGATGAGGCATCCGAATATTTTGATTTTAATATTGCAGGATCCCACATGGGAGTATATACACCATTATATTTAGAGACATGAGAAAGCATGAAAAGACACAAAGTCAAAATGAGCTACAAGAAACGCAATCCTATGGCGCAAGAGGTGCGAACGGAAAAATACAAACCAAAAACGATTCCGGATAAACGGGAAAAACTGAAGGAGAAAGACTTATGGACCGAACTAATACAGAACTTGCGAAGACGATAAAGATTGGATATCAAGATATAACCATTGAGCGTGATACATCAACCTTTCAAAAACAATCCGATTGCTACGGCGAATACGAACACCGTAAAAATCAAATAACAATACAACAAGGCCTATCACCTCTTGATGAAGCCAATACCCTGCTCCATGAAATATTGCACGGTGTGTCTTATATCAATTCGTTAACACAAACCGGACAACCGCTGGATAGTGAGAACAAAGAAGAAGTGGTCATTAACACCATAACAAACGGCCTAGCACAGGTCTTTCGGGATAATAAATGGCTATTACCCTATTTCATGAAAAAATTTAAGTGAGGAGAAAAAATGGCTGATAAGAATAAATTTATGCAGATGTCATGGTTTCAAAGAGCTAGTGATAAAAATATGCCAACAACAGAAGCAAATGAAACAGTAAGAACCGCTTCATTTGATTTACCAGATGGAACAATTATTTTGGTGCCTACAATTAGATTAGTTGATGGAAAATTAGAAGAAGTAGCAGATCCTGTGGGGGAAGCAATGAGAAGTAATGATTTTTTAACAGGATTTAAAGACCACGATGAAGCGAAAGATTTTTCTCAAATGATTAGCAATTTGATAGATGTAAATAGAAACGAAAACAAAAGGATAAAATAATGAAAAAGAACTACGATAAATGCTTAAAAACAATCCTGCATCACGAGGGCGGTTATGTGAATCATCCAGAAGATCCAGGCGGAGAAACAAACTTAGGTGTCACCAAAAGAGTCTATGAAGAATGGGGCGGGACCAAAGACATGAAGGAACTCACCGTTGAGGACGTCGCACCCATTTATAAAAAGAATTACTGGGATAAGATGAAATGTGATGACCTGCCATCAGGACTTGACTTATGTGTCTTTGATTTTGGCATCAACGCTGGTCCGGGGCGCGCGGCCAAATATTTACAAACCTTAGTCCTTACAAAAGCAGACGGCGGGATTGGACCGAACACACTAGCAAAGGTCGATGAATACATTAAGAAGTTTAACGTCAAGCACGCCATCGAACATTACCAGAATAACAGGCAGAAGTATTATGAGGGACTTTCCACCTTTAAAACGTTCGGCAAAGGCTGGACAAGGCGTGTAAAGGAGACAACCGAGCTTGCTTTGGAGCTGTAATGCATTTTCCAACAACCTGCATTGATCATTTTTTTAAGTACCCCGATGCGGTGCGCAAATACGCGAACACCTTAACCTTTCAACCTGAACCAGAGGGGCGTTGGCCAGGACAGCGCACAAAAGAACTACACTTGGAAAATGACACATTATTTAATTATACGTGCCAAAAGTATTTGCATAATTTCTACACAACCGATCAACTAAAAGGCACTTACCGCAATGTCGGTTACAAGTCGCTAATGTATTTTCAAAAGGTGAGTAGTGAATACGATAAAGGCTGGGTGCATAGTGATGTGCCCTACGTGCATACAACGATTATTTATTTAACACCGAACGCGTCATTAAATTCGGGAACATCGCTCTTTCGTCCAAAAGAAAGTGAGGGCGTGATACTTTCGACAAAAAATAATTTAAAAAAACGACAATTCTATCTCGATCAAATTACAGCGGAAGAATCAGAGAAATACCGACTTGAAGATAATGGCAATTTTGAAGAGACGGTAAGGTTCTCCAATGTGTATAACAGGTGTATTGGCTTTGATGGGTCCAATTGGCATAGTGCCAATTCCTTTGCGCAAGACAGCAAAGAGGAAGAAAGACTAACACTGATTATCTTCTGGATGGAAATAACAGGACCACAAACAGGTCTACAACGAACACAAATGGAAGTGTTCTAGTGGCTAAGAAAAAAGAAGGGTGGGAAAGTTTTATGCCGTTTTACTCACAGTGGTATTGGACGACTAACTGGTTAAATGAAAAATGCAAAGCGTGGTACCATGGTCCGCGTATCAAGTGGATGTTCCTCGATAAATCAGAAAAGAAACAAATCGCCAAGGAGAAAAAGAAGAAATGAATATACTTATACTAACAGGATTGGTTATAATTATTGCTTTACTCGCCTTCATCGCACTGATGATCTATGCTATAGGCGAAAGAATGTCTCATAAATAAATGGGTAAATGCAGTTGCGGGAGGTCGCCAACAGGACTATGTATAGGCTGGCACGCTTTGACAAAAGAAGAATACGAAAAGAAGAAAAAAGAGCATAATGAATCAAATGATTTTTATACGCAAATGATGAAAGAGAAAGAAATGCTGGATATGTCCATGAAAGAATCTATTCGGCAGAAAAAAGAAAGAACAAAATCCCATAAATAAAAGATCTTGATCCCATCGACCTTTTAGGTATATAACGGCAAGTTCACCCTCAAAAAACCTAAAGGAGACAAAATGACTGAAAATGAGATGGCGAAAATGATATGCTACTTGGCCGACAGAGTAGAACAACTCGAAAAAGAACGATGCAAATGTAATGATAACAAGCCAGGAGTAGAACCGCCCGAACTTTCAGCCGAAAAAATGCCTCCGACAGTAACCTACGTTACAAATTATGATGAAGATGAAGAATGTCTGACGTGTTCGGCGTAAATCTTATCTATTCCGTCGTATCTTTAGTCCCAGCCTTATCCGCCTCCGGTTTCTTCGCTTTCGCGATCCTATCTTTCGACGACCTTTGTGTTTTTTTCTCTTGAGTACTGCTCTGCTCATCGTTTTTTAATCCAAAAAAATCCAGTAATTTAGCTTCCATTCCCGCATATTTATCGTTCCGTGGCCCGAAATCCTTCAACAATCTTTGAAGGATGACGAACAGGACGTTCTTGGGATGGTCCATGTCCATGCCCACGGTGTTGAGTTCTAGAATCCGGTCGCCGTTCTCCTTGTTGAATTGTATTACTTCGTTGACGTGAATTTGAATCTTGGTGACGAAATGTTCGCTCATTTCTCGCATGGCGTCTTTGAATTCTCGTTTTTGCATCTTCTTCCTCTATTTGTACAAGGCCGCGCCAATAATCGCGTTCCCTGGTGGTTAAATCATTCCAATGATGTTTATGAAAATCAACATCATCAAAATACCGCATGTTCTTTGCTTTTTTATCGAAGCGGGTTATGTCAGGATAACCGGGATGTTTATCAGTTATTTTCCCCATCCATCCTGTCCGAATTGTTTCTGCTGTTCTTCTTTATGTTTTTTCCAACGCTCTTGATCTTCCGGGGAGAGTTGTTCTAACTGGAACATATTGATATTTGTTGCAACCGTGCGCCTTTCTCCTTTACCAAAAAATGGCCAAACAAGGTGTTGCAGCCAACTCGGAAAAACATATAAACTTCCGATTTCCGGTTTAACGGGTGTGTAACCTGAAAATTTAAGACGTTCAACGTCGGTGACGTCACCGTCCCCGCAGACAAATCCGATAAAACCGTCATTAGCACCAGACGCGTTTTGCAGCGATCCTTGAATGGGAAGATCGGATATTTGTTTGGGAACTTTGGTCCATAAAACAGATGAAATACCCATCAAGGTTTTACAACCGTGCGTGTGTATGGTGTTATAGTCACCTTCATAACTATGAACTGACCACATATCATCAATTTGTGGAATACGCTCTTCATTTGACTTTCTAGGTGATAGTTTAAAAAATTGTTGGCGATATACATCAGCCGCCGTTAAAACAATTTGTTTAAATTTTCGGCAATCTTCATGATTATAATCCATGAGTAATTGCTGACTTTCTTTTCGTTGTCGTATCTGGCCAACAAGCGTGTGAGCATGAGATTTTCTGCTTTTATTTTCTTGCAGAACGTCTAAATATTTATTTAATGATTTTATTACTTCGTCATCAACATTTATTTGTATGACAAATGATTTATATAAAGGAAGAACGCCGTAAGTCATTTTTTCCGTCATACGTTGACTCCTTTTGTTGGTTCATTTAAGGCAAAATGAACATTCCAGGCCATCGATCGTCTTTCCCCTTCACAACGAAAAGGATAAACTTGATGAGCAAGCCAAGAAGGAAATAAATAAAAATCACCTACTTCTGGTTTCACAATATAACTATGGCGTGCAAAATGATTAGGCATTGATCCTAAAAACTCCAGACACCCCGCTGTCGGATGATGATCCTCTTTTTTATATTCCTCTTCAAATCCGGGCGGTACTTTTAAAAAAGCCACACCCGATAAATTGGCATCATGAATATGCACGGGATTAAAATCACCTGCAAATTGTGATACCACCCAAACACGAAAACTTATTTTTGCACTGGGCGCCCAGTCAGGTATAACTTTTTTAATGTATTGGTCCGACATGGTAACAAGAAATTCTGGAAGACCTCTGACTTCTGCATGATTAATGGCAACTTCTTTCTTAACATTACCTGCAAGGTTGTGACTCCAGTCAAGTTCTTTACTTAATTTTTCATCTTCTAAAATTTTATCCGCTTGCGCGTTAATATCATCAACATAAACTTGAGGAAGTTTTACTTTTAAAATACTTGGTCCAAATGGTTGATAAATATCATAACTTATTTCTTTCTCTTCTGTTTTAGCCATCAAAGCGCTCCGGGTTGTTGACGTTGTGCCGTATTCCCGTGATTTCGTCTTGGTGCGAGTCCCATAGATCTTTCCCTTCTTTTACTAATGCCTGCCATTCAAAAACAGGAAATTCTTTTTGTGTGCCATCCGTATAATGCACACGAACAGATTTAATATCGTCTTTTGTAAAATACGTTACCGCACTAACTATTTTTACCGTCATTGTTTTTAGCAGGTTCTTGTGGTTTAAAGTGCGTGGTTCTTAAAAAAGAAAGTGTTTCTCTTAACTCACATTGTTTTACAAGAATATTTTTAAGTTCTTCGATATGATCCGCATGATCATGATCTTTACTTGTTATGTAAGACGAATTATTTGTTAATAAAACTTCTTTTGCTTCTAATTCAGAAAGATCTCCCTGTAATTTATTAAAAACAGCCATGTAAAGAGCTTGTTTAACATTTTTTTCACTTCTATCCGACATTGTTATCATCTCCATTTTTTAATTTTGGTTTTACTTCTTTATCGTACTCTTTATCAATTAAATAACGAATAAAAGAACCTATAGACATGTATTTTTCTTCTGCCATAGGTTTAGCTTTTTGGTAACAATCTATTTTAACTGCTACAGATTTATATTTTTCAATATCTGTCATTCTTTCTCCTATATGTAGTGTGTTGTTTCATTCTTGCCCATATATATGGGATTTTATGTAATTGTCAAGGATTAATTCATTTGAAATATTAAAGGATAATCCTCTAGTAATGACGTCACTACATCCTTTAATTTTGCTTGATATTTAGGGTCTTTTGCATAAGAATCTAGTGTGTCAATAATTTTAAACACATCAACTTCTTCTGTTAAAACTTGTTTTATTCTTAAATCCCTGTACTCTTTAAAAAAACTGCTATTATTTAATAATTCAACGTAGTCAGCAACGCTTTCACATTTATTTCCATACATTTTTAATAAAGCATTTCCTCTCAATGATTTAATATGAGGCTCTGTTCTATCTGTTTGTATAACGCCATAAAAATTATTTGCTTCTCTTGCAAATCTGGATGTTCCCCAATCAGATTCAATTATAGCCTGGGCTACACTTAAAACAACGACTGCTCGTTCATAAGGAGGTAAGAACGCATTATATTTTACTGTACATTCAGCAATCCCTTGAACGAAATGATCTCGATCATCCTTTGCATAATCAAAATCAAATCCGTTCAAAACGGGATTACATAATATAAGTAATGTTGCGCAAATTTCTTTAAGCATCATTTTTAATTTTTTTCATTTTTTTATTAAACTTTGATTGAGGTTCAAATGCATCCATTTCCATGCAAAACGTTTTAATATAAACTGTGTTTCCTCTTCTATATTCATAGTCTACAATTATATTTTCTGCTGCCACTCTCACTTGTTCACATTTTTCTTTTGTTTCAAATCCTCCAAAACCTTTGTATGCAATGGTTGGAAAAGTTGGGTATGACATAAGTGCCATCAAGAACCATATCTTTATCATTGTTACTCCTTATCGAGAAACTCATGCTCTACACCTAATCTTATCTGTTCCTTGGTCCGTTGTCTGTGAATACGCGTTCCAGGCCTCCACGATTGACGATAACTGTTCGTTTTAACGTCGATTTTTCTAATTTCGCCAGTTTCCTGGTGTATTATTACCATATCTATAGGTCCAGCGCTAGAAACATTTTTAAAAACCATGTATCCTTCTTTTAAAAATTTTATAACAGCGCGAAATTCACTTACATCGCCTGTTACTTTTTTTGGATCTCTCCCCATGACGGTCCTAACTCCATATCAACTTTTAAAGGAACTTTCAGCTCAACTGTCTGTTCCATGATTTCTTTTATCTTCGCTGCCTGCTCTTCACTTTCAATTGAACAATTCAATTCATCGTGAACCTGTATGTGAGAAAGTATACCTTCTTCATACAGGTCCACCATTGCCTTCTTCGTCATATCGGCGGAGGAACCTTGTATCAATCGGTTTAACGCTTTATAGGTCCAAGCGCGTTTAAGATCTCGGCCATACTCTTTCTCGGCTTCCCACAGAGGAAGAGCACGGTGAATACCAAACGCACGTGGTTCCCATAAATCAAAACGACATTTACGACCAAGAAGTGTTCGTAAAAATCCAACGTGATCCGCTTTGCGTGTTGCTTGTTCCATCAATTGTTTTACAAAAGGAACGTTGGTGTGAAATTTTTGGAATAAATCTTCTGTTTCATGTTTATCAAGTCCAAGTGAACTTGCAAGTTTGCCTTTGCCCATCCCGTACATCATACCAAGATTGATTGTCTTAGCAGTGCGTCTATCAATGCCAGCCATGTCAGCAACAGCTTGATGAAAGTCCGGATCTTCTGTTTTGTATGATTCAATAACTTCATCTGCACCTTTAAGTCCTCCGCTTGTCAGTGAAGCAAAGTGGACAAGCACACGGGGTTCTTGCTGTGAATAATCAAAGCTACCCCATGTGCATCCTTCATCAGGCACAAAGATGGAACGAATCAATGGCCCAATCTCTTTATTACGCGCAGGAATTTGTTGTAAATTTGGATTGGAATACGAGAATCTTCCTGTCACTGTTCCTCCCGTATCACCACGCATTTGATTGATATTGGCGTGTATCCGACTGTGCACAGAATGTCTCAATATTGTGTCAATAAAAGTTGTGCGTGCTTTATTAATTTCTCTTGCTTTTACAATCATCTTAGCGAGAGGATGTTTATGTGTTGTTAAAAAATTCTTATCGAATTTTGGTTGTTTATTTTTTTCTGTTCGCTCGTATTTAATTTTTTTCTTATCGAATGCTTTAGCAACACTAACAGCCGCCCAAATTTCCACGTCAATCCCTGTATCTTTTTTTATTTGGTGCAATAGTTTTTCTTCTTCCGCTTGCATGTTCTTTTTAATATTATCCGCTTTCTCCAAGTCAACACGAACACCATGCCAGGTCATGTCTAATAAACAAGGAAAAAGCCGTGTCTCTAAATCAAAGATGCTTGATAATTCTTGCTTGATTAATTCTGTTTTAAAAAATTGCCATAAACGTAGTGTTAAATCAGCGTCTTGCTCTGCATAAGGTCCAACATACATGGCCGGTAGTTTATACATTTCTGATTTTGCATCGACGTTCCAAGCACCAGCCGCTTCATATAATAATGTTTCTGACTTTTTATCATTCAAATAATCTTTTCCTAAATCGTTTAGTGAATATCTAAATCTATTTTCATCAATGAGAGGAGCGGCAATCATTGTATCAATGATTCTCCCTTTCACTTCTAATCCCCAACGACGCAGCCATCCCACATCATAACTGGCATTGTGAAATATTTTATCGCAAGGTAATTCTAAAATCTTTTTTAATTGTCGCTTAACAATATTTTCATCAAAATTTCCTCCACCATTTTCATGACGCATAGGAAAATATCCTTTCCATCCTTCAACAGCTAATGCAACACCGGCAACATAGCCATTACCCGATGGCCAGCCTGGTCCCAGTGTTTTTAAATCGGGATCACATGTTTCTAAATCAATGGCAATTTCTGTCGCATCACTTAAATTTGGAATTTTTTCTGGTGGTATCCACTCACTGTCTGGTTGAAATAATGGTATCTGGCTCATATAAAGTCCTTCTGTATGTTATTAATTATTTTATTTTTCGATAAATAAAAAAGTTTCATTTCTTCTTCTTCATTTTTCAATATTGTTTTTATTCTGTTAGTAAAATCCAAACAATACTTATCCCACTCTCTTCCTTCTATAACAAATTTTTGAAATTCCTTTTTTTGCGTTGCAACAAAAACAATTCCTTTTTTAATATCTGTGCCACACATCTTATTGTGTGCCATTCCGTAAGCTGTTAATTGAGAAAAATGTTTTACCATCCATTCTTTTTTTCTGTATGATCTTTTACATTTAAAATCAATAATACAAGGATCTCCTTCATAAACACCAACAAGATCTGTAATTCCTTTATATAAATCTTTATAATATAAACGTGATTCCATTCCCCATATTTCAGTTAATTTATCTTTTAATGCTTCTTTTAAAATAAGATTACCTAAGTAAGACCCTAGTTCATGATATTTGTGATTAGTTAAATTTGGTAAGGGAAGAGAATTTAAATGACTAATGCCGGACATTTTTTTTAAAGAATTTTCAATGTATTCATGCATTGTTAGTCCTATTTCTTTTGCTTGTTCGGTAATTCTTTCCGCTTCTTCTTCTCCTACTCTCTTTCTCCAATTTTCTAGTCCTGATGCGTCTTCTGTAAGATTAAAAACTCTAGAGGGAGAAATTAAATTATGTTGATCTTCTGGCCATTCATATTTTTCTTTATATTTATCGTTGTATATAAAAGTTGTTTCTCTTAGACTTTCTGGATACATACCAACTGTCCTTTTTCCGTCGCTACTTCTTATTACTTCTTTTTTCATCTTCAATTTCTCCAGCAATAGCGGCGTATCCCGCCATATCAATATAACAATCTTTTGTGTGATTGTGTTTTAATCGTGCTACTTTTACAAGAAGCATGCATATGGCAACATCATGTGCTGTTACTTGATGACCAAGAAAAGCACTCCATAGATCAGCAATATTTTGATGATTAACTGTTTTGTCGCCATAATCTTCCTGGCGATCACCACCAATAATTTCAATTGTTTTTTCCAAATATTCTTTACTTTTCATTTCTTGTCCTCATATCCTTTAGCGTCGGGGTGTGGTGCATAATCATCTTCAACGTGTGATCGCATTTCATTTCTTCCCCATTCTGCAATGGTATCGGGAGTTATGGAATCTTTAAGTTCTTTTAATAATTTTTTTTCTTCTTCCGTTAAAATTATTTTTATTGGCTTGTTCATTAAAAAGCCTCCGAAAATTCTCTATTCGATTGTGATCGAACAATCGTCAAGGTGTTGCGTGCACGTGTCATTCCCACATAGAATACACGTCGCTCTGTATCTTTATTCTTCCAATATTCTTCGTCTGTTTTACGAGACAAGTCTGTTAATAACATAACATTGTCCGCTTCGCCACCTTTAGATCCGTGAATTGTCGATAATTTAATTCGTGGTTCTTTTGTTATTTTTTCTTTACGTCGCAAAATAGCCCGAACATATGAAGATTTTTCTCGCGGAATACTTTCTAAAGCTTCAAACCATGGCTTGTCTTTTGACACTTTTAATCCATGTTCCGTGGTCAGTGTATCGTAGTCATACATCTTATCTACGTCAGCACGTTGCATTGTTTTATGATTACGTTCCACATTATCTCCCACGTTTAAATAATAATAAAAATATTTTACTTCTTTTAATGATAATTCTTTTCCCTTGCGCAGACCCTCCCACGCTATGATGGCGTTAAAGACACGTTGGCTAATTGAAGTTTTACCATTGCGCATGTAAAAATGCCCACCAAATTTTAACTCTTCTTCCAGTTTGTCTAACCGGTAATTATTTCGCGCCAACACCAACCATTCACCTGATTTTAATTTATTCAATTGTTCGCTTGGTGAATAATTAACTTGTCCATCTTCGCCACGTGCCGACCATTCTTTATCCACTCTATGTCTTACACGTTTTATTAATGTATTCGCTTTATCATGAATTAATTGAGGCAGACGATACGATTTATTTAGAACCGTTCTAATCCCGTCCATGTTCATCAAGAAATCCGGCCTTGCTCCCGCCCATGTAAAAATCGCTTGATCATCATCACCGGCAATATAAACACGTTTTGAATTGGCGACAACACGCTCCACCATTTTCCATTGTAACCAACTAAGATCTTGAGCCTCATCAATAATCACCACGTCAAACTGAGGCGCTAGTTCTCTTTTATTAAATTCAATCAACATATCCGTGTAATCAAATTTATTACGCGGAAACAATCCACCAAATTTATATTCATGTAATGCTCTGTCGATATAATCTAATTTTTTCCAACCACCATCTAAGTGACCTGTCGTCGGTTCTTCAAATTGTTTCTTTGTTGTGTAACCATTTATTTTTCCAAGATCAATGATGCGTGTAAAAACATCATCGGGTAATCCAGCACCGTAACTTTCAATTTTTCTGTTCGGATTGCTTAATTTAATTTGAAGTTTATTGGACAGCGTTTTATAATCTTCATCATTCATTACATCTTCTTCTTTCAATTGTAATTCGCGATATGCCAAACTATGCAGTGTTCTAAAATAAACAAAATCTTTTGTGTTATAATTAAAATTTTCAATGGCGCGAGACAACGCCTCTGTTGCCGCTTTTTTTGTAAATGCAAAATAACCAATTTTATTGGGTGCAACTTTATTTTCCTTTAATTCTTTTTCTACAATGCGAAGTAAATGCGTTGTCTTACCAGTGCCAGGAGGCCCAAAAATAATGTTTCTCATTAAAAAGGTGTCTCCTCTTCCATGTTTGGTATATCTAAAGATTTTTCTTCTTGTTTCTGCCAAGGCACATACCACAGATAAGTTGTTTTTCCTTCTATTTTCATTCGTGTGTCACCACCACCTAAAGTATTGCGTATATGTGCATTCATTTCTGTTGGATTTAAATCTTTAAAATCATTCTTCTTTAAAAATTTTATTAATCTATCCATTCTAAAAAATGCTGTCATTTTTTTCACTTTTTTAATTTCAACAATCTGATCATTATTATCTTTTATTTTTTCTTCATACTCTTTATCTTTAAATAACGCTTTACCAATTTCTAACTCACTGGCATCCATCGCTTCACCTTGATCTTCTAAAAATTTTTGTAATAAAGTTTCAAATCGTCCTTCTTTTCTAATTTCATGCGGCATTTGAATAACTTCTACTGTTGTTAATAATGCCTGTAGCCTTTGTGTCCAATCATTTGGTCTCATCATGTTTGGTAAAACATTTATATTATTCATGCATGCTTTCCGAAACTTATGTTGATCATACAATTCATCTGTTGATAATTTTATTCGTCGTCCATCAACATTAATAAACCATTGTGAATCATCACTTTCAAATTTTGTTAAGTCACCAATTTGATGTTCAAAAGCTTCGCCAATTCCATATTGTCTACTGCGGCATTGCAATGATGAGCATACTGCACACATTGGTTGGTCTTTACATTTATATTGGTAATCTTTCTTTTCGTGTTGTGTAATTGTTTTTTGAACTTGTCTAAAATCTAATGGAGGATCCATGTATTTATGATTAAATTGATCTATTTTTGTTTGCCATTCATCTGGCCATTTCTTTTTTGCGTATACGGCGTATTGATATAGTGTATTGTCTCTTCCACCCTGTGGTATCCCTTGCGCCATTAATGTTGCTAAACAAGGAGGTCCATCACTTAATTCTGGTATCTCTTTTCGTTTGACTTTTATTTCTTTTAAATCTTTTTCGGACGTACAATAAGTATCATATAAAGAAAAGAAAATATCCAGACTAACGCCATTACCATCATCGCTAAACCCATAACGAGTAGTATCATCGCCACCGTGATAGGGTAAATTAAGAAAGTTTCCAGTATCTCCCCTATCCGCTTTAATTTCAATTTGTTTTGGAAATATTTCACAATTCGCATAACCTAATTCTCCCGCCCATTCCATTAATTTTTCTCTTACAAGTTTTGCTTTAACAGGCGTTTGTAAAAACAAAAACACATGTGCACCACCACTTTTGGATCGGCACATAACCAAAGGTAATTCTAACTCCCGTATTCTTTTAACAATAACTTTATGATCCAAAGGATATGTATCTATATCTATACAACCCCACGTGCATGTTGAATCATCACGTATTGGTATAATACCAAGACTTGGGTCTTTACCTTCTAAATGATCAATCCATAATTGATCTACAACAGTTTCTTTAATAATAAAAGCTTTTCCTGAAGCTTTACCATTTACTTTTTCACCATCACTTTTATATCGACCAAATGCTCGGTCTAACCCATAAAATATCTTTTTAAATTTTTCAACTTTCTGTTCCATTAAATCTCATAATTAAAAAGGGGCGGTCGCCCGCCCCGTGTTGGTTAAAATGGAGTTTTGTCCGTAGAAGAACTATCTTCTTCATACTTCACTTTACGCTCTCCTTTGGTTACACTATCGGCAAAACCTTTTGCGATAGCATAGAGACTAGCATCCTCTAATTGAGACTCTCTACTAATCTCCCAACCATACCAATTACCTTTGTCATTACCTTCTTTCATCGTTTTTAAACGATAGTAATGAGAGTAAGATGGAGGAGTAAATAATCCATTCTTCCCATTTAATTTGAGATTCAACATCATTGAATTCCACTTTCTGCTTTTCTTCAATTGTGTCGCTTTCATGGTAATAACAGCCGGAGTTGCATTACCATTCTCCTCAACAAGAAGAATAAAGTGGTTACCACACGTTTCAATATAATTACCATTTTCTAAACGGTCTTTATTATTTTCATCGCGTGTCGTTTTAGTCAAGATGTCGCTTGTGGAATCATAAACATTGATCGGTGCTCCCGATCCTTGTCCCCTATCAGCCCACTCAACGTATTGACGTTGATACGCACATGGTAGAACTTTAATACCTGATGATCCATCATACAATTCATTAGTGACTGTATTATAAATCATGCCAGCTTTGGCATTTTCCAGATCTTCAAGTTCCGGTGATAATTGCATTAATACCTTTAAACGAGGTGTTGCTAAATCGTCTTGTGATATATTTTGTAGTCCGCTATTCGCGTCCTCTTCCATCACAGATAAGTTTAATGCTGGTAATTTAGTTTCTTTCTTTGCAACATTTGCATCTGCCATAAGGCCTCCTTTTACGTTTTACTAATTTTTGTTTCGGCGCCAACAAAGACTCCGAATTTGTCCATGGGTAACTCACTACCTTCAGCAATCTGCTCACGAACAAACGCTTTTAAAGTCATGGGTTCAACCCATACCTTCTGATTGGGTTGATAACCTAACTCCTCTATCTTGTCAATAAAATTAGAAGCGGAGTCATCTTCCCCTTTTCCGAACGTGGCGGATACTTGATTTTTAATCAAATCGCCGTGTCCGTTATCACGAAGCCACTGAAACGCTTCTTCGCGATATTTTACCGGAATAGAAGCTTGCACTAATTGTTTCACCTTTACAGATGACCCATCTTTTAGTGTCAAACTTTCTAATCCTAATTCCGACATTTTTGCCGGAATAATTTCTTGTGATAATTTACGAGCAGCTTTTGCTTTCGCTTTTAGTTGCTCCTCTAATTGTTTCATTTCATCTTCCAATGCTGCTTGTTCAGCACAGAGATTTGCCATTTCTTTTAAAGAGTTGTCACCTATGTTTGGTGTCTTAACATCGCTCTCCATTTCATCAAGTAAGTTATTCATCAATTTCTCCTCTCTCATATAAGTTAACTTCTACAGGATAATATTTATACTCTCTCTTATCCCACTTCAAGCATTTAAACCGCCCGCGATTGTTTGTCGCAGCTATGGCGCAGGCAATACCAATAGCTGATGGATCACCTATTAATAATAAGTAATCGTCATCACTAAAATTTCTAAGTTTATGTGTTAATCGTTTTACTGTTGGACCAGCACTCAATACAATTTGAGAACCCTCTGGTAATAATAATTCTAATTCACCGTATTTTTCTGCACTTAGTACGTTTCTATTTTTTACTTCTTGTACTATATATACCGTCATTCTTTCTCCTTGGTTTCTTCTATATAGCTATTGACAAACCGTTTTGCAAGTATTATTTAATAATAAAGAAATAAAGAATGGATTATAAATTTAAAACAGAGCCATACGAGCATCAATTGCAAGCATTAGGTGCATGCCATAATAAGGAGAATTTCGCTCTTTTTATGGAAATGGGTACAGGAAAATCAAAGGTACTCATTGATAATATTGCCATGCTGTATGATAAAGGTAAAATTAATTCGGCCTTAATTGTAGCCCCAAAGGGTGTATATCGTAATTGGGAGAGACAAGAAATTCCTATACATATGCCAGAGCATATTAAATATCAAATTATTACGTGGTCACCAGCTACAACAAAAAAACAAGAAGCAGAGAATAGAAAATTATTTATTCATGATGAAGATTTAGTTATTTTTTTAATGAATATTGAAGCTTTTAGTACCAAAAAAGGACTGAAAATAGCCGAAAAGTTTCTCTTATCTCATTCTGCATTGATGGCGATTGATGAATCTACGACTATAAAATCACCGACGGCATCAAGAACCAAAACTGTTTTAAAATTACGAACATTAGCAAAATATAGAAGAATATTAACAGGTTCCCCTGTAACAAAAAGTCCACTCGATTTATACACGCAATGTTTTTTTCTTGATCCTGATTATTTAGATTTTTCTTCATACTACACATTTAAAAATCGTTATTCTATTATGGTTGATCGTAATGTTGGTAGTCATAGTTTTAAATTGGTTACAGGATATAGACGATTAGATGAATTAAACCAGAAACTAGAAAAATTTTCTTACCGCGTATTAAAAGAAAATTGTTTGGATTTACCGGAAAAGATTTATATGAAGCGAATAGTACCTTTATCCCCTGAACAACTCAAAGCCTACGTGGAAATGAAAAAACACGCGATTACAGAATTGGAAGGAAGACAGACAACTGCCGCAAGCGCGCTAGCCCAATTGGTGCGCCTGCATCAAATTACGTGCGGTCATTTAACACTAGATGACGGCGAAATTAGAACATTAAAAAATAATAGAATAAAAGAACTATTAGACATATTGGAGGAAATAGATGGAAAAGTTATTATTTGGGCGATATACCGTCATGACATTAAAGAAATTACACACATACTTTCAGAACGATATGGAGCGAACAGCGTGGCGTCTTTTTTTGGTGATACTGCTGATCGTGACCGCCAAGATATTGTTGATCGCTTCCAGGATCGAGAAAGCGATCTACGATTTTTTGTCGGCAATCCTAGAACCGGAGGGTATGGTCTCACTCTCACTGCTAGTCATACTGTTATCTATTATAGCAATAGTTACGATTTAGAGATACGACTACAATCCGAAGATAGAGCACATCGCATTAGTCAAACAGAAAAAGTCACTTATATTGATTTAATATCCGAGGGCACTGTTGATGAATATATTGTCAAGAATTTACGCGGAAAAATCAATTTAGCGACAAAAATATTAGGAGAAGACTTGAAAAAGTGGTTAATATAGTTTATATATAACCTATGGATGCCATAATGGGTCCATATAATCTTGCTTAAATAAGGAGGTAACTATGACTGAGCTAGATCTAATACGTAACCATTTTCTTGGTTTTCGCGACGATTTCTTCGATAGTTTTCGAGGAGTCACAACTTATCCACCCTACAATATAAAAGAAAAAAATGATAAAGGTGTCATTGAATTTGCTGTAGCTGGATTTAATGAGAAAGATTTAAAAGTTGAAATAAAAGAAAATACTCTTTCCATTTATGGATGCAAAGAGGATAAAGATTCCGATTACATTCACAAGGGAATTTCAAGTAGGCAATTTACACGCAGGTTTCAATTACACAAACAAGTTGTAATTGATAATGCGGAGTTGAAAGATGGGATGTTAAAGGTGAAATATCACCGTGAAGTTCCAGAATCGGAAAAACCTCGTGTTATCGACGTTAAAAAAGCCTAAATCGCCGTAAAAGCTGTTTTTAAGCCGATACGCGCAAAAAGGGGTTTCTATGGTGGTATACCCTTCGGGAACCCCTTTTTCTTTAAATTAAAGCATCTATGAGAACATTTTTTAAAAAACACTTTCAAAAATGGCCTGCAAAAGTAGGTTATATAAAAATTGGTGATGGTCTTTGGTATGAATGTTGGAATGATAATAGTTGGCGTCCTACATTATGGACTAGGATAAAACTCCTGCTATCCAAAGTGTTGCAAAAATAATATGAACAATAGTTACAGGTTCCATTTTTATTTACTCCTCAATAATTCTAATAATGTGCTTCTTACCATCTTCTTCCCATATTTCTGTCTCCGCTTTCACTGGTAAGCAAGCCAGTCTTGGTCCATCTACACCCATTGAACGTTCTGCTTTTCTTTTATATGCTAGGCATTCACCCAATGATTCAAATGGAACGTGTTCTTGAACCGTAACACCCATATACATTAAAAGCGCTATAACCGACTCAATCATGTCCTGCACCATTTTGTTCACGGACTTTATCTTTGAGTTTTTCTACATCATCCTGTAATTTTTTGACTTGCTCCTTCAAAAATTCAATATTGACTTTATTGTGCATTCCAGACTCAAGTTGCTCTTTCATCTTGGTTATTTCCCCATCATGATATTCAATTAACATGAATTGTTCACTATCCGCGGGTAGGGCACCTAATTCACCTCTGGGCCATTTCACGGAAAATTCAACCGCCTTCTCCAGATCAGATTCCATTAGCTGTCTAGATGTTTCCAAGGTATTCAGCCTCTCAACAATCC
>VTLG01004343.1_pt1 | contig 24631 bp, 20 predicted proteins | sample 4694571 | NCBI WGS metagenome assembly VTLG01 (sample SAMN12604809, study PRJNA352737) | marine metagenome | biome: ENVO:00000447; feature: ENVO:00000209|ENVO:00000569|ENVO:01000036; material: ENVO:00002151; isolation source: viral sequences binned using virsorter ...
TATGCCGTTGCTCCAGTAGGCGTTACCCTAGCCGACCCAGGATAATACTTAACCGCTTCAGCCCTATCGCCCGCATTAGTTGTATGACCGCTAACACCAACACCTCTACCGGCAGAATTTGTGTAGTCATAGAGGCGAGTCTTGAGGTATTCAACCCTATAGAATGGGCAGGACCATTGGATCAAATAACTACCCGCCTGTAATGTAAATCTGTTGCTTGCTATAGAAACGATACCATCTGGATCAGCAAGTTCTGTATTTAAGTCTCGCGTCTGCCAAGTAGTTCCACCCGTCGCGGTTCCGCCACCAGTTGTGACTGCTTTCTGATCAACGATGATGGCGTATGATGCAAATAATCCACCTGACGGTGCCACCCAACTATTATCCCCCCTTAAAAAGGTAGTCGCGTCTGCTGTACCCGTCGCAGATAACATTGCAATATCTACAGCGTCAGCGGCAATAGTAAGAGCCGTTGCGCCTGTTACATCGCCGGTGTGTGTAGCGTTTGAGGTAGTGTGCGCCGTTACCTCTGCCGAGGTCGGCGCGGTTTTCATTTCGGTGCTTACTTTTGTGATCGCCATAATCTATTTCCACATGAGCGCAACACCGTGGATGCGCGTGTTCTTAGCGGTTGCTTGGTTCGCCCATTCGAGTTTCCATCGCATCGATGTACCCGCCGGTTGACCAGAGATGTCGAGGTCGTTGAAGGCTAAAACTTTTTTGTTAGTTCCCCACGTTGCTTCGTCTACCAAAGTACCTTGCGTGTATGTCGAGGCATCCCGACTGGCATACATCTTGATGTCTGTATTCAGCACTGCCGTACCACCTGCGTTCTCAATCATTAATAAACCACTGACTTTAGTCGGTTGAGTTTTTGCAGTAGTTGTCGTGCTGATAACGTCGCCAGTAGCGTTAGTAGGTGAGCGATGAAAAATCTCGACTTCTTCGCAGTAGTGAAACCCGTTACCCGCTTGAGTCGAAATATTTTCCCAAGCGATATAGCGTGTAGTGACGCCATTGAACGTTACTTTCTTCCATCCCGTTCCGTTGGCGACATTGATCGTGGTGCCGCTAACACTGGTAATTCCTGTTGATGCGGTCAATCCACCGGATGTTGTATTGATGGATGCTGTGCCATCGTTCCAAGTGGACGTATCCCAAGCGGAATCTTTAGTTCTCATCTGAGCGGTAGCGACCATACCACTCGCTTGTGAGTGATACTCTTGCCAACCAGTTACGTTGTATTCCGCACCAAGGTCTGCGCGAACTTGCCAGTTAGAAGAACCGCCGTAACCATCGGAATATGAAGTGCTACCATTTTCAAGGTCAGGAGCGGATGTGCTTGATCCACCTGCCGCAAACACTGTCCAATCGATTGTTATGCTGTCACCATTACCAAAGGTTCCATCGCCTTCGAGCGAGTAGTATTCACCCGTAGAATCTCGATTGCCGTTTGTGGATGACGTGACACCTGTTGCATCTTCAAAATTATCGATGACAACATCTTGCATTTCGTACACTGCCTTGTTGTTATCGATGGCTCGATAAAATCCCAACAGTGCGATATTGTTTTCCAGTGGCTTTATGTCTGTGGCTGTAACGTGCGCGGTGACACTTGCCGCCGGTAGCGTTACCGTCTTCGAGGAGAGGTCTATAGTGCCCGTGATGTCTTCAGATCTTATGGTTGTTCTAGCCATGTTCTATACCTTGGGGTACTTGTCTTTGACTGCCTGTAGTTGTGCGGCCATGTCTGGAGGGAATACACCGGCATGAAATAGGGCGTCTAGTTGATCGCCTATCGGGGGATATTCTGGTTTGCGTTTTCTGGCGTATTCTTGAGAAGTAAAATCATCCATTAATTCCGCTTGCTTTGCTTGAATTTGTGCCGTTGTAATATTGTTAGGATTTCCATCGTGCCAAGTAATCTGATCAGTATCTTCAGCATTAATTGAAACTTGGGCAGAAGAATCAAGGGAGAGAATCGCCTTTACAATGTTAGTCATGCGCCTATCTCCATGAGAGTGATGTTCGATGCCCACCTTCCTTGTCCAGACTCATCAAAATCTTCACCAGTCACATTGATATAAGCACTTCCACTACCCGCCGCTACCTCAATCTGCCATTTGTATGTCACTGCTGAAGTTGTGTTGGGTGAATCTAAATATGTAGAACCTACGGGTGGAGATGCTATTGATGTATGATCCGATCCAAAACTACCCGAAACTCTTTGCCTACTACCCGCCGCATCACCAATAAAGATTGCTGTGCTGTCTCTCATTAATCTTAAATACCCTCTATTAGCGGCAACTCCTTGAGAACCGTTAACGGTAGATAGAACTAGAATTTTGCTTGTCGCGGCAGAGGGAGTGATATTTACCGTCAGTCCCGTTACATCCACCATTGAAGTAGATGTGGTTGAAAATGTGTCCGTCTTCTCAACAGTAACAACCTGTAAAACTTTTCCCCCTCCAGCCGCCGCCCACGTATTATCGCCCCGCAAAAACGTCGTTCCGTCAGCCGTTCCCGTGGCACTAAGCATTGGAATATCTACTGCATCATTTGCAATGGTGAGGGCTGTCGATCCCGTTACATCGCCTGTATGCGTAGCGTTGGTTACCTTTGCTGTGTTGGCAGTGATCGCATTGTCAATTGAACTGTCTAATTTGGCGGATGTCACCGACCCATCACCTGGGGTCGTCGTCGTACCGACATCAACAAAAGTGATGATCTCCATCTCATCAGTCGCAACTAGAGCGGACGACAGGGTCAGCGTTGTACCCGATACCGTGTAGGCAGAGTCGTGTTGCTTGACACCATTGATTGTGATCAGAAGTTGCTGTTCGCTTTTTGGTGCGGTCGTCAGCGTATGTGTCGCCGACGTCGATGACGTAATAGTCTGCCGAGTAATGTTCGAAGACTTGGTTACTGCTCTACCGATATAAGGCATTAGGTCTGCTCCAACACGCTCAAGGCAACATCGATGGATGATGCCGTGTCCGATCTCACTTTGATGATGTCACCCGTTTGCAAAACGATCTTGCCCTCGATGATCTCGAGAGAACTCGCGTATGGCACCGGCACGTTCTTGATGACGTAAACGTCGTCACCGTTTTCACCGGAACTCGCGGCCGTCACGATCTGCACGTCGCAGTTAGTGTTGGCGCTTGCGTGGATGTTCGCCAGGGTGCATCCAATAACAATGGTTGTAGTGGAACCAGGCACGGTATAAATCGTGGCGAGCGAAGTACCGACTCCGGTATCTGTTTTCAGTTTAAATGTATTTGCCATGATTTATCCCAATGCTAGTGCGAGGGCGGCCGCGTTCGGGTCGACCTCAGTTGTCACACCTGGCGCGATCTCAACGAACGCGCTTCCAGTGTAGTATTTGAGTTTGTTTCCAGAAGTGTCGTACCACAAATCGCCTTCGCTCGGACTGCCAGGAGCAGATGCCGCTATCGTGTATTCGGCAGCGTAACGATTGACGTCAGCGATTGAGCCCGCGACCGTATTTACGTTGGCGATGGATCCACCAACATTGTTGACGTTAGTGATCGCGCCAGCGGTCGTGTTGACGTTCGCTATAGCCCCCGCCGTCGTATTCACATTGGCGATCGAGCCCGCTACCAGGCCAATGTCTGAACCATCTGCCGCTACTGTGCCGATGTCGGATGCGTCAGCGGCGACTGCCGTGACATCGCTTGCGATCCCTGCCACTGACGTGACGTTTCCAGAGATCCCCGCTACGGTCGTCGTATTGGCGGAGATGCCGGCCACGGTCGATACGTTGGCCGCTATGCCGGCTACGGTAGTCGTGTTGGCTGAGATGCCAGCGACTGTCGTTACGTTGGCCTGGATCCCGCTGACGGTGTTGATGTGGCCCTGGTCTGTGGAATTTGGTGTGGTCCGCAACCATGTCGTGTTGCCCAGGTCGTAGACCATCATCACGTCATTCGTAGTATTAAAGTACAACGCCCCATCAACTAGCGCATCGCCATCATCATCCAATGTAGGATTGGATGACTTCTGGCCTAAATACAGATCCGTAAAATCATCTAGGGCCGCCTCGGACGCTGTCTTCGCAGTTTCACTGGCGGCTTGTGCGGTTTCCGCGGCGGCTTTCGCGGTTTCGGCCGCGGTTTTTGCGGTCGTCGCGAGTCCAGCCTGGGTCGTTGCAGTGGCCGAACTGGCGGCCGCGGCAGTGGCCGAACTGGCCGCCGCAGTGGCGCTCGAGGCGCTGGCTGTGGCGCTGGTGCTCGCACTGGCCGCATCGACCAGGAGATCCCACTTGGCTACATCGGTGTTGCTCGAGATCGGTTGAGCCCCAGAACTCGTGTGGAGCGTGTTGGCTATATAGATGTTGTTGTTCGAAGTGTCTTTGACCAGGTCGCGAACCGAGTAGGCGGTAGAGGCCGCCCAAGCGCCTGTGAAGGTACCGATCTCCTGGGTCGCGACCATGTTGCCGGCCCCATCGAAACCAAAGATCTTGTTGGCCCTGGCGGTCGCGTCTGCCGAGACCTCGACGGTTCCGACATCGGTCACCGTGGTCGCAAATTTGACTGATCGGCCAACCGCTTCATCGATCTCCTGGGCAATAAAGGTCAGGCGATCGACCGAGTCCTCGACGGTCTCTGAGGTGTATTTATCGTAGTTGTTCCAGTCGGTGCCTTGGGTCCGCGCCAGGATCCGCTCTATAACGACCTTGTTGCCGTTGGCTGGGATGTTGCCAGACGTGAAGACGACATTGCCGGTGCCTGGGGCACCCGTGACTGTATAGTGGGTCGTCAGGGTCTTCAGCGTACCGCCATCATAAACCTTTAGATCCCCATTGGCATAGATCGGGAACGCATAAGCAAAAGTGTCTACTGTGCCGTTTCCGGTGTACGACACCTTATTTGTGGTTGTTGATACAGTCATAGTTACCCTCAGTTTAGAATTCTACGGATGACCGTGTTGCTAATTACGAAAGTCGGGTTGGTAGAAACCAGACTCGATAGCGGCTTCGTCGCCGACCATGCGTCGACCCTGGTTGATATGTAACTTCTTAACCCGTTCCGCGAAACCAGGTTCGTTCTCCATGAACATTGCACGGGCTACGGCATCGTAGCCGAGTTGTAAGGCCCGAATAACTGACACCTTCATGTAGTCGGTCATATACAGTTCACTTGTTTCGTCAGTTTCTTGCCACCTGGGTTGTTCCATCATCCACGCAATTTCTTCTTTGAAATCACGTCCGGTGTCTGGATTCTTGACGTTGCGTGAGATGTTCACAAAGTCAAAGTATTGTTGTGCCGTCAATTCGATACCGTATTGCGTCTTTTGTGGCATCTTGACCGCGACCTCGCGAGTGGATTGCAACAGTCGTTGCATTTCAAAGTCGACACCGTCTTGAGCGATCTCTTCACGCTGGAAACGATTGGAATAGAAACTCACATACTTCATGGGCTCGCCCCAAATGTTGAGACGAAGCGGCAGGTCCTGAGACAAGTACGGCGTGCTGTTCTTTAGGTTCTCGACCATCGTTCGAACCTCTGCCATGTGGTTGTCAGTCGCACGTCGCGCATCGCGCCTGGCACCCGAGAATGGTAGAAAACTATTCACAGTACGGGTCAGGTGATGATGCCCATACCTGTGTGGGTCTTCCATTGCCCGCAACGCTTCGTGCATCCCGTACATCCAGTTTTTATTTAGCGTATTTTCTGCAATTGCAAATATGATCGCGGCGGAGACATCTGCGTATTTCTGTTCCGTGGTCTCATCCAGGTCGGTGTGCTTACTAACCATCCCCACATCAATAAGGTCAGCGACCATCCCGATAACGATTGATACCGGCTCATAACCCTCGTAGCGAATAGCCTCGACGATCTTTCCGTTTTCATCCCGAACCAAGATCGAACGCGGCCGCCAGCCGGTTGCCATGAGCATTTTTCGCTCGTTTGAATCTTTGGGTCCGCTTCCGGTAATCCTTCCTTCCATCGCCATCGTGCCTATATATAGGCCCAGCATCGAGCCGAACGCCATACGTGCTCGAGCACGGTGCGCCTTTGCCAGGGCACCAGGCGCGTATTGTGTTCTTCCGCCAGGGCCAACCGAAATCGGTTGTGGAAACATTTCCTGTCGATACCTTTTACCTATCACGGGCAAGATACCCAGCGGAGTGCTTTCTATAAAACCAATCTTTAGGATGTTTCCTGGTGTACGAACAAAAGGCGCTATGATTTTGAATATTGACCACGAGTTAATTGTCTTTTGAATATTTCTGCCCACCGGACCTAGTGCGGATTGCAGGGTTCCGTATTTACCGAACTCGATTGCTTCTTGAATGATTTCGTCGGTCGGGTTTTCAAGGTAATAATTAAGACGTGCTTCGGCCTCTTGGCGAGTCAACCCTTCTTTCGCCACGTCGGCCATCATCTGGCGGTAGCCCATGTGACCATAGGTCCATTGTTCATTCAGCACCTTGAACCCAGCGTCGATCGGACCCATGACTCGCTCGATCGGGAAACGAATTCCCACACCAAGCACATCGGCCATCCAGCCCATCGGGCCCTTGAGATCAAGCGCCTCGGCACTGATGGCCCTATTTCGACCCATCTCCATTTTAGAAACGTCGCCATACGGCTCGCCAGACTTAAACGAGGTCATCATGGCCGCATACACCTTGCGGAAGGACGTTGCCATCGTAAACAAACCGGCCGCCGCTTCACCCGCAAATACCTTGTCGGCTGGATCCGCGCCTATACCAAACAATGCCGCGAGTTGTAGGTCGATCGGTGCCTTGATCAGCATCGTCAGGTTACCGCCGCCGTTATTGATCTGCGTACCGATACCTGACAACAGGGAACTAACGTAAGTCTCTACGCCAGCCGCGCCCCACTTACTCATACCGCTTTCCTGGGCCTTTACTATTTTATTAATCTGGCCTGTGGTCTCTAGTTCGGTTATCTGGTTAACCACGGTATCCAAATCCATCACGCCTGAGTAGGTGTTAATCAGTTCTTCCATCCTTTTCACTGAAAGATTTTTCACACCTTCACTGCTCGCGCCGCGGAACGCCGCACCAGCGCGGCCCCACTCGGCCCTGACGCCCATATAGCCGGCGTTCAACTGGCGGTGGAAATCCCACTGGCTCAGAAAAAGGAGTTTGTCCTGGTCAGTGGCTTCGTGCCTCTTGATCTTCCAGGCCATCTCTTTGAGTGTGGCGGCAGACTTCTCGAGAATTGCCCTGGCCGCCAGGATCTCCTCTACCGGCGGAATATCTCCTCCGGCCTGGCGTCGAAGGAACTTCTCCATGAATGCCGGCGTAACCCCGACATCCTTCGCTAACAGCGAGATCTGTGCCATCGCCATCCGCTGGATGTCGTCTACGGTCATGGTGCCGCGACGTGCGGTGTTGATCTCGTCTCGGAACAGTTCTGCCATTCTGGCCTGGGCGGCCGTGGCCTGGTCCGAAGAATTGAACAACTTGAAATTGATCTGGTGCGACATGGTGTCGTCGAACATCGACAGATCAGAATTCTTAATTAGTGTCGCGCCTTCTTCCGCCCGAATTCTGATCTCCTCATCTGGGAGATCACTGATTCGAGTCAACGGCTCGGCGTCATCGTTACGCAGTGGAGAGTATTCCGTATCAACCCTTCTTAACGTGTCATCTACTCTTGATCCCTTCGGTCTCAATATAGGAATCTCTGGCTCCATTGAGAGTGGTTCACCTTCACCGTAGGCCACATCGTCGACGCTTCTTAAAACACCGGCGTCATCGATCGCGTCCTCGACAGGCTTTTCATCGACCGGAGGTTTTGCTTCTACGGGTCGCGTCGGTTCAACCAGGTCGCCCGTAAGTTTCGGTGAGATCGATGGATTCCATTTGGACCAGCCAGCCGCCGCAAGCGCCTTAATCATCGCGGGGGTGATCCAGGCGACGTATTCTTCTTCGCCCGTAAAAGCAGAAACCCCGCTTTCGCGGGGTTCTTCTTGTGACTCTTGGGGTATTACCTGTGGATCAGGTGCTTCCACCTCGTGGGGTTGTCGTATTGCCATTACTGGACCTCTGATCCTTTGGTTTGCCAGGATTGGATGAGGGCGTCAAAGGCCGACCGCCTACTATTGCCCCAATCGAGTAGATCGGATGATCCTTTGGAAGTGATTTCAGTTTGGTACTCGCCATTTTGAATTAACCTTCCTTCGCTTAATAAATCAAAGTGCGTAGCCTTCTCTGGTCGATCCTTGAAGAACGCTACGATTGCTTGGTCCATTATACTCGCAAACTCCTCATCAGGGTGCCCAAATGTGACATCCTCATATTTAACTCCAGGGATAATTTCCATTTCGTTACGCATGAAATTTATAAATGTGTATGAAACAGTTCCATCTGGCAGTTCTATACGAGTGAAATAAGCATCCGGTCGTACCTCTTCTATATGACGGGTTAAGGCATCAGTGAGTTCTTCTGTCGCGTCATGCCCTGATACCCGAATTCCCACTCCCTGCTGAACGTCATGTGCGTCCGCTAGAGCACCAACATCGGACGCATTAAACCTTGAATCAAACCGAAACCAGGGCACCGAATCCAATCCATAAATGTGGCCCATAAGACTCGCATAAAGTTCGGCCACAGAGGGATCATAAGGACCACCCGCCTTGCCTTCCATTCGGGGCAGTACGATAGCCGACTGAGTGCTAGGACCGACAATTGCATCCCAGCCACTCTCTGATTCGAGATGCTTATATAACGGATGTTGAAGGATCTTACTCAAGATAATGTCGTTGCCGGCATCATCCAATAAGAGTTCACGCGCTTCCCGCGTAAATTGAATTTGCTCTTCAGGCATTAAGTCTGGAAACTCAGGAAACTTTGAATGAACCGCGGACATGATTTCCCATGGCACTTGTGCAGTTGCCCGATCAATCTCTTCCTTGAATCCAGAAAATCCGACACCTCTACCCGCGGCTGTTTCCTTTAGATTTCTTTCATGTGTCCAGAGCGCCGCCTGTATTTGTCGCGGTAGATATTCTGTACCATTGGCTTCGTTGTACTTGCGAGTAATTTCTTTAATAAGATGCTGTGCATAAGCGTACTGGTTGTCGGTTGGATTGCTGGTGCTGTACCCCATCTGTGTCAACATATGACGATCGATCGTGACAGCGTCATCGAAATCATTTCGACCGAAAGCGGGGTCGTGCAGATTTCGGTAGAAGTTCATAATCTTGTTGCCGATCAATTTGTGCCGCTTGTCAAATTCTGGAATCGTCAGCAAGTTCTCTATCTCTGCCGCGGTGACATTCGGAGTTAATCCGGTGTAAGGTATTTCCCCTCTCGCCATTTGCATTGCGGCCTCAATAGCGGCGGCGGTGTTTCCGGTGACATCATTATTGGCGCTATAGATTGCAAGAAGTCGAACCATACGCTCTTTTAGGTTTGGATCTCCGCGAGTGATCTGATCAATACTCTGGCCCGCATCCTCGTACCATGTAAGGGATCTCTCTTTCATTGCCAGGTCGTCGTCGACCCTGGGAAGCAATCGGCGAATTACACCTTGTAACGCTTGTGCGGATCCTTTCTGGTTTGGTGCGCCAGAATAATTAAAACCTTTTCGATTGCGTGTTGTGACTGCGGCCTTCGTTGGCATCCGCGAGTGAATATCTTTCGGATCAAATTTTGTCGGTTGTGCGGCCTTGCCTTCTCTCACCGCATCGGTTTTTGAAAGATCAAACCCAACACCAACATCGTCGACTGCGCCCTTGGCGGCACGGTATCCAAGTTGTGCGGCTTTAGCACTGCCGAGTAATGTATTTGCAAAAACGACACCCGTGCCCGCGGATATCAAATTACGATTGAGGTCAAAGCCCTCTTCGTATTCACCAGAGTACATCGGCGTACCAGCGACCTGGTTCTCGAGGTCCTGGCGAATTCGATCGTCCTGTTGCATTACGGTTGCGCCGTCTGCGGAAGCCACTCCGACCATCATCAGTCCTCTTTTCGAAAGGATGCTCTGAAGATGTTCTCGGATGAATAACCGAGTGCCCTGCTTCGCCGCCTGGCGGCCACTCCACTTGCCCATGATCGCCAGTGGTCCACCGAATGAAGCGACGTTTGTCGGGTCCTGTAGCATTGATCGCAAACCGCGACCGACGCCGGCCCAACTCACGCCCTTGGTCTCGTACATCTCCATCAGGTAACCGAAGGAAAGTTTTTGGGCGTCACTCCAGTTTTCAAATGAATTCAGATACTCGACCATGCCCTTCGAGTCTTCATCACTCCAGGGCATATCGGCATTAAAAAACGTCATGTTAAAAGAGGACATCTCGTCGAGCCCGTACTGCGCGGCGTCTTCATCATCGCCCTCGAACGGCTTGCCGTTGTTTGCTTCGTAAAGCATTCGCGCACTCGCGGCCCACACCTGGTCCTTACGCAAATCCTCTTCGCTGGTCTTTCTGTCCTCGTCGATCACGGCGCGGATCATTTGTCCTTGCGCCTGGGCGAGGATCAGGTTTTTGACACCGTCGGTATTGAATTCTTGATTAGCCATTATTGAGGCACGTCCGCACGACTGGTGTCGTATCGACCTTCGGTATAAAGTTTGATGGCGATTCTTATAGTCTCTTGCCACGCTGGATCATCTTCGACACGTAGAAAGAATCGCAATTCTTTAAGCACGTCAATACCTCGTCTGCTTAGTTCTTTAATTATTTTTTGGTACGGCAAATAGTCATAGTTATAACCCAGCCCTTTAAGTGCGGCATCACTTGAATCTGTGTTCTCTACAACGTCAGCGAGCCACTCTGCTTGATCGTCGGGCTCGGGCTCGGGCTCGGATTGTGTAGTCGGTATTATTTTAATCGTTCCTCTCCACTTTTTTTCTTCCGCTTTTTCTATAAAGTCGGAGGCCGTCTGTGGAGCCCAATTACTTAATTTTGATTCTTCCGCTTTAACATTCTTTTTGCTTCGCTCTGTTAAGAGGTCATACATCTCGTCACTCATGGGCCAATCAAAATCGCCGACACCGCCCTTTGGAGGTGTCAGGTCTTGTTCTATAAAGTCGGGGGCCATCCCTGTAGCCCAGGTCCTTTCTGGAGCGGATTGGTCTAGTACATCTACTTCTGGAACTCTGGTTGTGACTCCAGATATAGAACCCGAGAGCGGAGTACCGTCTGCTGGGTGTCCAGATTTAAGAACGCCATGGAAATCCGTTCCAAGTATCATCTCTCGTAAACGCGCCATCCATGCCTCGGGTCCGCCAGGTTCTTCATCGATGATCCACTGCTCGAGACTCTTTCCATCGATGACGCCCTCAACACCAAGGTCAACGCCAGCGATTGCCATCGAATACAACAATTGATCCTTTATCGGGCCTGGGGGTAATTGCCGCACCATGCTCGGGGTAAAGTCGTTATTTTCATCTTGCCAATTTTCAAGCGGTGTTGTGGGATCTACTACGGTTGGACCCACCTTCCCCGCATTGAAGTCGGCCTCACGCTGACGCACCCATTTCCAAGCGCCCATCGGTTTGTCTTCCTCAAGCCAGCGTTTGTGGGTATCGGGATCGATACCCTCGTGAGACATATATAGTTGGAGTTCCATCTTGGCATCTCGGTATGCCTTTTCCATTTCTCGCTGTTTTTTGGTAACCCCTCCAGGCATATACGGATCGAAGTATCCAATCTCGGGAACGCCGTAAATGTCTTTGAGCCGTTGTAATGCTTCCCACCCTATTGAACTCCATTGATTCGATTTTGAGTGCCATACCGAGCCGCCCCGCTCTATTGTCATCCTGGCCCTAATCAGTTCGGCCTTGTGGGCGTTAGTTAGTTCAAGGTGGTGTGCGATCTGGTAAACCTTCCAATCCTCTAGGTTTTCATGGATCTCGCCATATACCGACAAATTGCTGTGGTCTGGCCCCCCTTGTATTTGTGCCAAGAGGTTTCGCATCCCCGTAATGTCAGAAATTTTGAAGTCTGGATTGTCTTCGGCAAATTTCTCAATGTTTTTCGGGTCATAGAACTCCCCATTAAACTCCAGCATTTTCAGAACCTCTTGACTAAGCGCCCTGTCTTTACCTCTTTCGCCTTCTTTTCTTAACTCATCTTGTCGTTGGCGGATTTTGTCGATACGTTTAATCTTGTCGTCTTCGGTTAGGTACTTCCAGTTTTTATCAAGTTCAAAAGCCACAATTTCGATTTCGCCATCTTCGTTCTCAGCCCGTTCCCCGCCTATCTTTATTCGAGATGCCAACTTATCGAGTTCGACATCGTTGCGCCAATGTTGGATAAGTTCAACCGAGTACGCATCATTCGCAATTCTTCGTGAGTGAACACGTTCGAGTTCTGCCAGTTGGGATGGGGTATGCGATAACTTTGCGTTATCCCCTGTCAGACACACTTTCTTGTCATCTTGTGTGGTTGACCCATAAAGGCAATTAAGGGTCTCGCCTTTTAACCACTCCATGTGGTTATTCGAGGCCCAGCCCGAAACTGTGAGTAGTGTCTGTGACTGCCTGTTGGCGGCGTTGGTGATAAACCTGGCCCGTGCCTTTTTGCTTTTGATGTCTTTAGTAATCAGTTTTATTTGTGCTTTGGATGACTCCTGGTAGCCCTTTACCATATCTCCATAAGTTGGGAGTTCTTTTATGTCAGACGTTAGATCATCATTCTTTTTCGTCCGTGGGTAATTACCAGGACTGTAATAAATCTTTTGTGCTGAATCCCAGGTTGAAAAACTGCTCCATGCTCTTGAGTATTCAGCGTCCGCATCCGCGGCCGACAAGGCGTTACCGAGCGCAACAATGTTTTTGCCTAACGCGCTTGCGACTTGCATACCCGACGCAATTGCCTGGGTTTCCAAACCAATGTCGCGCTGACCCGCTTGCGGATTGATCAGATAATTTTGGACATTGCGTTGGCCGGCACGCTCTAGTGTCGGGTCAGCCTGGCGAATAGGTGTACGCATCGCGCCGCCCATCGAGGGAGACGTTGTGTATTGGTATCTAGGTAGTCTCATTGGTTGTAATAGGCATTAATTCCGCCCATGATCCCGTTGATCAGGCTGGTCGTCGCCTGGTTCCTGTAGTTCATCGCAATCAGTGAACCGCCACGCCTGAGTGATGACGCATTCAGCCTAGCGTCACGCATCAGGCCAGAGGCTCGAGAACGCCCTTCTTCAAGCATCAGTGCTTTCTGATCGACCGCGGTCTTGACCATCACGACACCGCGCTCCTTGGCACTCAGCCAGGTCAGTTCACCACGACGCTTGGCTTCGTTGCCGACCTTCTCGAGTTGTTTTCTGCCGTAATTGGCGATGTAAGCCTGTTCAACAAAACCGGCATCCACACCCGCACGCAGTACCTCAAGCGGGGATCCCTGGCCCACACGCACGCCGCTCGCGCCCGTCATCGCCCGTTGGGTCGATGCCAGTTCAACTGTCTTTATCTGGTGCCGGCGAAGGACCTCGAGGTGCTCTGTCTCGAGGAGTCCGACGTTTTCTATGCCGGCCTGGATCTCGGCCTCTGCGTTAGCCAGGCCCACTTTCCAGATCGACTCTGCGTTGCGGTTGGCGGTGTTTAGAACAGCGTTCGCATTCAGCCTTGAAATACGTCTGATCTCGTCCGCATTGGTTTGCGATGCGGCCAGGAGATCATCTGCATTGGCGTTACCAACCTCGAGCGCCTTGGCCGCGGCGTCGTTGGCCGCCTTTGCGCCCATCGCGCCAGAGATTAATGATCCAACAATGGCTAACCAATTCATATTCTTAACCTGAGTACACGGACACGGTGCCAAAGATCGACAACAGGTGTGTCGGTCCTGGCAAATCCTGGGTCACCGTGATGGTGCCCTCGAGGTCGTAGCCGGTGTTTTGAATTCGCACGTCGCCTGTTGTCTTCGGTTCCGGTGTTCCCATTCCAGTCGCGGGGTTTCTAACGGGCGGCATGACGCCGTTGATCTTTGGAAAGAACGAATCGTGCAGACGCACATAGATCTCGTTCCATCTTTTCTTGCGGCCCTGCGCGGTACCAGCAGGGTTGGCACCCTCGACCGGCAAGGTCGTCACCGTAGAGGTGTACTTCAAACCAATGTCGGCCGCGGACACCGTGGATCCAAGTGTGATCGCGCCGCTGGCGACGGTTGCATTGGGATAGACCGCCTGGTCGCCCAGGATGGAAACACTTTTGGCCTCCAGGTGTGCCAGTCCAGATAATGAAGCAGTGGCGCTTCCAGCGTATTGGAGAGCGCAGTCGACGTTGATATCGGGGTCCATGTATTCAACGTAGCGTTTGGTTGCACTATTAATAGTGCGCTTCACGGAGACCCAAACCTCGTCTCGTGAACTGACCGGAATTACCGCGACCGATTCAAAGTCGCCATCGGTAACGTGCCGGTGCCAGCCCACAATCTGCCTGGCCTTGTCGTAGGTCATACCGAGAAGCGTGCCGTCGTTTCGGACCGCCCACACGATTGTTTCGGGTGTCGCCTGGTAGGCCATCTCCTTGATGCCGCCAGAGGTAACGTGTTCAGCCAGGAACGTCAGATCTTCCGATTCATAGATGTCCTGGTTGAACTGGTATTCATAAGACCGGATCTTGGTGCCGGTGCCATCCACAAATAATGTCTGGTAACCCACATGGCGCGGCTGGATGTTCTGGCCGCCATAAGAGGTCTGGCGTGTGACCTGTACATTCGCGGGGGTTAGTGCTGAACCCCCTCCAGAGACCTTGAACTCGCCGCCCGAGGTTCCGACGATCAGGACCTCGGTAGAACTCATCCACTGGACCTGGTTGACCTTGTAGGAACTGATGGCGTACTCGAGCGCGTCGTCTGCGTTCGAGCCCGTCGTGAAATTCTCGAAGTCGTCGGTCTTGGATCCAAAGATCGATTGCGGTTTCGCGGTAGTGCCGCCGAACCATAAGCGTTGCTGATGGAACGTAACCGCGGTTGGGTAACCATCGGTCGCGTTCCACTTGGGCGCTGTGAACGTGACATCGGTAATGGTCCAAACGGTGTTCGATGTTCGGGCAAGTTTTCGGGGATTGTGGGAGGGATGAACGATGTACATCACGTCGGCCGACTGCGCGACCTGGATGTCATCGAGTTGGGCTTCCGTGTAAGGGGTAACAACTTCTACCGGAGTGCCCGAGGCTTCTATTCTACCGTTCTGTGTATAAAAGCGGATATAGAGGTTACCGAACTCAAGCACATAGGATTGCGCTCGGTTGAATTCAAAACGGATCAGTCGAACCTTTTTAGAACTGTCTTTTACTTCCGCAACGAATTGCGTGCCAGGTCGGCGCTGAATGCCGCCATGGGGTTTCACAATAAAGTTCTCGCACGTCTTGACTGCGTTCTGATAACGATCGGTCTCAACACGGCCGGCAAGAAACGGCGACAACTCCCCTGTCAGGAAGTTGGTGATTGTGTGATTGGCGCGTGCCATTTACCACCAGGCCCGTCCGATTCTGACTCCGTTATCGCCCGAGGTTCCTAACCGCACCTCCTCGAGGTGCGTACTTCTAAATTCATTGCGGGATTGTTCGACGTTGTCTACGGTCCTGGCTTCGTCGAGTTTCTGCTGATAAAGCCCCCACATATTCTGTTGCATCGTATTCGATTGGATCAGTGCAAAGGCGGCGTCCGCCGCCAGGCGGGCAGAGATCGTAGCCGCCAGGAGGCCATCGATGTCGCCTACGTCCGCCGGTCTGCCGACGTAACGTATTTTGCAAGTCGAGGCGTCGGTCAATATGTTACGGCCTTCAACCTTCCATCGATCAATCGACGTGGTCTCTTCCATCTCGAGGACCCGAACACAGTATGGATCCGTTGGTAAAGGGTAGGCGTAATCAAATTTCCATGAGGGTGTGGTCGTCGATGCAACCAGTTGCGTTCGGTTGATTAAGCAGTTCCAGGGGAACGCCCTAATTACGGAATCAACAACGCCGTCATAGATCTGCGCCATGACACCGGCCTCGGTCGAGCCGTCAGTGAGCGCAGTAATTCGATCCGCGCCGAGATGTGTCAGCGCGTCATTGATGAGAGAGATTTTTGAAAATGCCATTTAACTTTTCCCAAGTCTCCAACCTCGGTTTTTCGTTTTACTGGTCAAGCGTAAATTCGACCGAGAATTGTTGGTAGGATTTCGATCGCGATGGTGTACGTCTTTGCCATCACCTTTCTTGGCTCGACCAGACGCAATCATCAGCGCCCTGGCCGCGTTCCGTTTAGCACGCCGCTTCTTTTGTTTTGGCTTGCCGTGGTAACTGTCGTATTCGTTTCTGTAATTTCGCATAAAAGGAAAGGGGGCCCCGTAGGGCCCCCAACCTAACCACAGGAGGAAAGAAACAACTTAGGCTTCGTGAGCCCCTACTTCTACAACTCTGACTTCCTCAACTCGCGTTGCCTGCATGCTCCACCCCATATAAACCTGCCAAGCATAACTGAGGTCAGGCCGCTCATCGATTTTGGTCATCATGTCTTTACCAATGGCAAGACCGAGACCCTTCTTCTGAAAAGCGATGCAAAAACGCTTGTTGGAAGCGATTGGAAGACGCTCAGAACGAACGAAAGTAAATCCCAAAAAGGTATTTATTTCGCCCTGCACGAGTGCTTTCACGCTCGCGTAATCTGAACTGGTGACTTGAGTGACACCCAGCAAGTCTTCAAGTTGTCGCGCACTAAGAACGAAGTATCGATCTTCGCTTTCGACTTCTGCCGCGTCCATAAGACGCTTGGCTTGAAGTATTTTTGCCAGGGTCATACCCGCGGTGCCGCCCTCAACGATCTTCTGACCGGCAGGTAATGCAATTGTCGATGCTGCTCCATCAATTGCATTCCCGCGAGCCGCCGCGATGATCAGATCATCGATTGCACGACCCATTGCCCATCCACCAGCCGCGGTGTACGGACCTTTGGGGTCAACCAACATTCTGACATCGTCAAACCAATCGTGCTGAGTTGCCCAGTGGTAATCCACCAGGGTGACCACACGCCTGTCGTGTACCATCTCGACGTTTGGTGTGGCTACTGCACGAGTGGTTTTCGCAACAGCCGCAGTACCGGCAAGGCGCTCGAAGTTTACTTTCTCCGAATTCGCCTCTTTGGTCCAGACAAGGCTCTTTAAAGCGGAGCCTTTTTGCTGGGCCAACTGCATGACGGCATCTTGGTATTGCTGTGCATACCACTTGTCGCCTGTATAGGCCATGAGAATAACCCTCTTTGTTGAAATTAAAAAACCGGCTTTCGCCGGTGCCTTTATTTCGAAGGGCTACCCTTGCGGACCCATCTGCGTTTTACGTCCGTCGACGGCGACCTACCTGGTCACGAGGTCTGGGCCTATCGGTTATCCAGTCGCTTGCGCGTTAAATGCAGATTCAAATCTTCGCTCGAACTCACCCGCGGGCTCACTGTCGTCGCTGGACTGGTATGCCGCCTGGTAGAGGCGTGCAACCCGATCCACTTCCGCATTGTGAGCGGGATGGTTCGCATCGTTGTACGGATGTGCCGCGTTACCAATAATTTCATTAATTTGTGACAACGCTTCGGCCGGCGTGTTCCTCGATGCTTGTGAGCCGCCGAGGTTCAGCGCCGCATCTTCGGTGAGACCTTCACCGATCTTTGCAAATGCCTTGATCATGGATGGTGAGTCTCCAAGTCCGGTGTTGTTCAGCATCTCGACCAGGTCGTCGTCGCCGTAAGCCTGGAGCGCGTTACGCGCCTGTCCAAGTTTCTGGTCGAACGCCTGGCCCCATTCTGTTTTAAGTGCCTGTAGCGATCGGTCCTGGGTCTCTTGCATCTCGGCCGTTACGTTCTGATTGCCGTCGTGCATCCAGTTGATCAACTCAGACGCCTGTTTGTTGTTCAGCCCGACCTCGTGCATCTTCTCGAGAAATCCGCGCTCACCTTCTGGATCACCAGGAAGGTTCTCCGGTCGCTCGATCTTGTAGTCGTCGACACTTTGCGGCCGGCCCAATTGGTTATAGAAGGTGCCCCAGTCTTCACTTGAAGATTCTTCTGTCGGGATACGGCCTACGCCTGGCACCTCGGTCAGTTTTGCGTTGAACTCGCTTCGGACTTCGTCAGAAGCGTCCTCACCAGGGATTCGGATCGATCGTCCAATGAAGGACTGAGCATCGACGTATGACTTGGCGAGCGTGTTGACATCGGGGATGTCTTTAAGCGAGCCCGCTTCCCTGATTTCTTCGGGGAGTGCTTCGCGCCAGGTGTTAGATGCAGTATCGGTCGGTGTGGGTTCATTGGTTAGTGCTGTGCCTTCATCTGCCATTACTAGTTATCCTTTTTTTGGACCAGTGTTAGTAGGTAATTCACAACGTCTCGTTGTCCTTCACGGAACGCTGTCTCGTATGGGTCACCAGGAACGTGTGACGTTCTGAGCCCATAGATCTCTAGAAGTGCTTTCAGCACCTTCTCGCCGTCTTGCGAGTCTGCTATTTTTCGCCAGGCCAACTCAAAGTCGACCCGTGGATCTCTTGGCATTAAGCGGCCTGTAATCCTTGAACCACTGCGCCGACCTGTTCGGGTCCGGTTTCATCGATCGCGCTGGCGACCTGGGCGGCCTGGCCGGCCTGTTCGAGCCCTTGCTGTTGTTGCATCGCCTGTTGCATCTGCTGTTGCTGTTGCTGACGCTCTTGCTGTTCTCTGGCGACCTCTTCTTCTGAGCGCATCGCTTCTGCCGGCACGCCGACACGTTTCGCGATCAGGCGGCCGATCTTGTTGAAGTCAACCACGTCCATCACCGATGGATTAACCTGTGCCATGCCACCGAGTTGTCCGAACCAGCGTTCAATCGCAAACACCTCCTCGAGGCGCTGGGCTCGCGCCAGCGGACTGACGTATTCGATGTCGAGATTGGATCCACCCTGTTGTACTGACATCGGCGCTTCGAGAAACTTGTTCGAGCGGTGCATCAGCATAAAGACGCGGCCGATTAGTGGATTCAAAAGTTCGCTCTGTAATCTGCCGACCACCGGACCGAGAATTTGTTGCATCAGTTCCATCCGAGCCCGCACTTCGGTAGCGGTCATGTTCGGGCCTTCATGGAGGCGAAGTTTGTCGTTATGAAACGCCTTCATAATGTTCTCGACAAGTTCAGCAGACTTGATCTGACTGACTTGCCACTGCGCTTCATTATTGAACGCCCTGATGCCGTTTACGTCTCTAACGTAGGTCAAACCGCCTGGATCGAGACGAAGGTCGCCGATAATGCCGTTGTAGGTCGACAGTGTTGGCGGGTCGATCGATTTCTCCCAGGCACGCATCTCGAATTGCTTTGCGGCATTCAGGGTACGGATGTCGGCCCTTGCCATCAGTGCCGGCGAGAACCCGTAAACGTCACCGGATAATTTTGACCAGCGCGGAACCATCCACGGAAATTCAAAGTAGCCGCCGTCTTGAACAACCTTTTGATCTTTGACGTTGACCCAAACACTTGCCCAGGGTCGTTTGTTTTTGGGAACGGAAACATCGACCACGACTGGAATGTCGGGCCGCGGGTATACCGCATGGATAAATTCAAATACCTTGTCGGGCTTGTTTTGCTCCATGGCGTTTTTAATGGAGTCGCCGAGATCCCACTTGTCGCCCCAGAGTTGTACCGCCTGGCGTGCTGTTAGTTTTAGTTTCCGGTAGACCGTGTCGACAAACCCGTCGAAGTCTTCAGAGATAGAGATCTCCGAAAGATGCACGGTTCGGAAATTCATCTGGTTATCAACGTCGGCCTCGTCAGAGCGTTTGTGTGAACGCTCGACCAGCATGGCCGCGGTGCCGAAACAGCAAAGGTCCAGGTAGAGTTCGTTGACCTCGCTGTTGAAGTTTGACTCTTCGAATGCTTTGTAGATTCGATCGGTACAGTCTTCGAGCCACTCGACCGCTTCATCGTCGTTGTTCAGTTCTTCATCGCGATAACGAACATGGAACCAACGGCCAGATGGTGCGGTTAGTGCGCCATGGAGACCTGACGCCAGGTTCTCGAGTGCGGTTGGGGCCGTCGAATCAAAGATGCCATCAGTGAGTCGATCACCCTTGTTCTTTTTTTGGTGAAACCCGCCTTTGGTTGGCAAAACAAAGTGCGCGATCTCTTCCCACAGGAGATCCCAATTCTTGCGATCTTCCTTTAGTTCCTCGCAACGGCGAATAATATGTTTTGCGTCGGCCGCACCAAGAGACTTTCTATCCAGCACATGACCATAGTTCGTCGCCATATTAAGCCGCCGCAGTCAGCATTCGTCGGGTAACGCCGGTGCCGTAGTCTTGTGGCCGTAGTCCGGTGCCGCCTGTCAGGATGGTGGACATGAAACCGCGTTCACCAGACCGCATCGCGATCCAGCGTCGGTAGTCGTCAAAGGATTTCACCCAAGAGGGTGCGTCGTAAGGAATACCGAGCGCGGCGCGTTCGAGTTTGGATTGTGCGGACGCGAGTTGGGTTTCGAGTTGTGATGTGTCTGGGCCTGGTCCTGGTTCGGAATTGCCGTTTCCGTTTCCGTTTCCGTTACCGTTACCGTTCCCATTGCCATTACCGTTTCCATTGCCGTTTCCATTCCCGTTGCCGTTGCCATTTCCATTCCCATTCCCATTCCCGTTGCCGTTGCCGTTGCCGTTACCATTCCCGTTCCCGTTTCCAGCGGGCGCCAGAGCAGAAATCTTTTTTGTGGCCTCGGTCATCGCGGTGTGGTAATTGACTTTCGTACCGCCAGCGAGGAAAGCGGTACCTTGAGTAAAATGCCCAAGGTCAACTTTGCGCGATACCGTTTTTGATCGAGCAATTTCCTGATTAACAAACATCGAGCGAATTTTGTTTTTCTCCATTCCAGAGAGTTCCGCATCAGGATTGGATCGCGAGGCTAAAAACCGTGAGAGTTCTGGCGGATCTTCTCCACCCATCAGGATATGCTGAAATTGATTGCGAGGCATTGCCATGGTATTACCCTAGTGCTCGGATGACCCGTGTCGGTCTTCCGAATTGGTTGTGGGCCATCTCGTCCCAGCCCATGCAGAACGAACGCATTGCATCAGCGGCGTGAGAAGACCAATCGTGAACCGGACGAACTTTCCAGGTCTGATTCTTTTCGTCGAAGTCCTTTCGATAAGCGGCCAGGCAATCGATGCCGTGGCCGGTCTTTTCTTCGTCGAACCAGAACTTATTGAAGGTGGAACGTATGCAATTGATGCCGTCATCGACCGGAGACTTCCGCACCACGGTAAAGAATAGCCCAAGGTCTCGCGCCATCTCCAACCGTGTTTTACCCGACGCAAATTCTCTTGCCTGGATGTCATGGGGGGCAAAGTGCTCGGCATAGGTGTACTTTTTTTCCTTTAGGAGGTTGACGTAAAACGCTAGTCCTTCACCGGTGTGTTCCTCGTAATCGATGACGTGTAATTTGTTGTGCATCGGCTGAACGAACCAGATCGCGGTGCTGTCGCCGATTCCTATATCCCAGCCGGTGTAGACCGGCGCACTCATGGTCCAGGGCACTGTGGTGACGCGGTTGTCAGCACGGGCCCGATCGAGTTGTTCCTTGAGATACGCGCCAGGTAGCGGGGCATCCCAGGAACAAAAGTATTCAGACTGAATTAATTCCTCGGGCATCCCCTCGTTGCGTTCACGCTCGATGGCTTCGTCATCGAGGAGGCCGGTGTCCTCGACCGTGAGGCGCTGAACAAACCAGTCGGGGTTTTTATCCGCCATGGAAAAAAGGCGGAAGCCGTGGTTGCGGCCGCGTGGGGTGTAGTTGAACACCGCCCAGCCGTTGTTGAGTGCCAGGATCGGTCGTATGAGTTCCCAGGCTTTCGGATTTTGCAGAGCGTATTCCGAGAAGACCACGCCGACGGGGTTGGTGCCGACAATCGTGTCGATGTTGTCGGTGCCGACCAGTTGGATGACACTGCCGTTTTTCAGTGTGACCCGCATCTCGGTGTTGTTGAGGTTGCGGATAATTTGTTTCGGGATGTGCTCGAGGAATCGGACGCCCTCGTTGCTCATTCCTGACCAGATGACTTTCTTTGCCTGGTTGTAGGTCGGTAGCGTGTAGAAATAGGTTCCACGGCGCTCCAGGGCCTTTTTAATGGTCAGATTCCAGAGCGTGAGATCTTTTCCCGCTCTCCGGTGCCATACCAAACAGGCGCGTTTGTAGTCGCCGTCTAGTGCCGCGAATATATCGACCTGGTAACTACGAGGTTCGAAGTTGTAAGGTATCGAAATTTGCAATCTTTAATCTCATTCACCCAGGGTCACCAGGGTCCGCATTTGACCGTTTTCGTAATACTTCTCCAAAGACGAAAACTATCAATATATAAAGTTATCGGAACATGGGGTTTTGCCGACCCTCCCGACCCTGAACAGCACTAGTAAATGACAGTTCTAAAGGCAACATTTGTCATATACGTAAATGACAAACGACGTCTAGTGAACTGTCGTTTACTCCAAGCCTGGAAAATCCTGAAAAATTTCTCGCACGCTCCCCACGTAACTAGGCCCCCGCCCTCGATTTCGGGGGGTACCCCCCTGCGCGAGCGCGAGCGAAGACCCCCCCGCCCCGCGAAAAAAACTTTTTTTGGGGGCCATCGGCTTTGTAACCCGAAGGCCACCCCCCCCTACCCCTGTGTTTGCAACGAAAACTGGCGGTCGGGGTAGCAAAAGAGGTAGCAGATCACACCATCTTGCGGTCGAAGCGGGTCACGTTCACGCCCAGGTCATCAGTCGCGTCGTCATCGGCCGGCTGGCCGCCAACTTCGTCGCTCTCGCTCCCATTTTTTCCCAACGCTGGAGACTCGAACTTGGTGACATTTACTTGCAGATCAACGTCTTCAGTCGTCGTCATTAATGAATGATGCAGTGACGCAAACCGGAACGGCATGAGCCTGGATAGGATGCGCTCCTCAAGTGCTTCATTGCCAGCCTTGCGGGCCCTGGCAAGCAGTTTCAAATACTCCTCGACTGGATCAAACCCGAGTTCAATCAGTCGATCAGCGGCAGACAATGAGAACTTGTTTTTCGAACCAGGCTTACGACCGAGCCGATTGTTGGCTTTCTTTTCCATCGGTGCTGGCACGTCTTCACGTTCCACTGTTCCGCCATTGCGATGCTTCTGACCTTCGCCGTTCTTCACGCCCTTCGGTCGACCAGGTCCTCCTTTCCAGCCTTTCTTAAATTGAGTCGGATGGGGATCAGCACTGTCGCCAATCGAGCCGCGATCATCTTTCATTAAGATTTTCTCTTCGCTTGATTCGCCTTGATTGCACGCATTTGCCGAACCGCCTTCGATCGATTCTTGTAAGTCTTTCCAGACGACCCATATTTGTAACCTTTCTTTACTTTTTGAATTGGCATAAAAAACGCCGACATCAAGTCGGCATATTGCTCCGCGTGGATCTTACTATACGCATGACCGTGTTACTCAAACTGCTTTTCGTTCCAAGCACGCAACGCGGACCGCAATTCATGGTCAGCGTCATCCAACAAATTAATTATCAAAATGAAATTCTGTTCATCAATCTGACGCCAACGTTTGCGATTGATCATGCGTGCCTTGCGACGTATCGAGAATGTCTCGTGATGTGCGTGGTACAACATTGCTAAATCTATTATGGCGGTCCAGTAACCTGGCGGCATCTCTTGTCTGCGTGCCTGGTTCATTCCAAAAACAACCAACAACAATCCAACGCGGATTTCCCGCATCTGTGAATGCTCGCCCGCAAACCGATACCTGGCATAACGCGAAGCCAATGGCGACACCGTAGACAGCACGTCTGACACCTCTTGAAACGTAATCACCGGCGTGCCGCCGGTGCCTGGAGTAAATTGCGCGGCCTTTGGTGCCAGCAACTTGAGATGCTCGAGGGTCATCATTCGCGGCGGACCAGATTAATCCAACTGTCGAAATCCATGGTGACCTGGCGGAAGTCCTCGAGGTCTGGCCGCAAGTCATGCATCGACATCATTACCCGCCAATCCTGGCGATCGAGTCGATACATCAAGACAGGCTTTTTATTGCAGTCCGCGGCTTGCGAAGCACACTGTATCCACCAATTCCTAATCAATGGCACCTTGGCCCGCTTGATCTCGACTGCCCAATTATCGAGCACGATATCGGGCCCGCCATCCACACTCTGAGCCATCCAGTTCCGGTGGATCCCTGGCTCATCCAAACCCTGCCGCAACATCTCGGCAATCTCTCGTTCAGCGTCGTGACCCTTGCGTCGGCTATTTACCACGGAATATCTCCCTGTAAATTTCTCTCGATGGCATATACCTGGCGGGATCGGGGTCGGCGTCTCGAAGCGGTCCTTTCTGTTGCACCCATTGAAAGAAGATTTTACAGGCCAACTCCCGTGTCTCGCAGTGCTTCATTAAGGTGCATTTTTTCTCACAAGGTGGTGGACCAACCAGATACAGCGCCTGGAGCACCTCGAGTTTCCGTTTCCGCCGGTAAGTACACTCAATACAGTCAGTCACCCGACCCGACCGCAGATCCACACCCTTGACCTCACGTTCACCACCGCAATCACAGTCGCACAACCAGCGAGCACCATCCTTTGATTCCGCTCGACAGCGAACCACCAGCCGGCCGTACCGCTTATCCGACTCGTCTTTGACCTTGCTCTCGTTAGTGCTGATCAAGTGGGGTTGGGGTTGGGA
>VTLG01005312.1_pt1 | contig 24628 bp, 29 predicted proteins | sample 4694571 | NCBI WGS metagenome assembly VTLG01 (sample SAMN12604809, study PRJNA352737) | marine metagenome | biome: ENVO:00000447; feature: ENVO:00000209|ENVO:00000569|ENVO:01000036; material: ENVO:00002151; isolation source: viral sequences binned using virsorter ...
TTGGGTGTGGTTGGTTTCAGATCGCAAATTTTTTCTAGGCACAACGGCATAAATGTTCTTACAAATCTCAGCCCATGAGACAAATGAGACAATATCTATGAAAAAGCTAGTAAAAATGCGGAATTATACCACGAAATAATATTTACGCTATTGTAAGAAGTGTAAGGAATTTACATTTTTATATGCCTCTAATAACCAGAAAGGAAGCAGCAGAAAAAATGGGTGTAACTATCCAGGCTGTATATGGTGCTATAAAAGAAGGCCGTCTTACAGCGATGACGGATGACAAAGGAAAGATTGTTATTAACAGCGATACATTAGAAAAAGAGTGGTATAGCAAATCTGCTTTCAAAAGAGTAAGAACTACATCTAAGGACAATAATGTAGTTGTCCATAGATCCCGACTTAGTAAAACAGATGAGTCAATTCCAGAATATGAAGAAAGTAAAGCAAGAACAGAGCATTTGAAAGCAGAATTATTAGAACTTGATCGAAAAGTAAAAGAAAAAGAGCTAGTGCCTATGGAAGATGTTGAAAATAAGTGGTGCGACATCATTACCAATGCTCGAACCAAGTTATTAGGTATCCCGGCTAAAGCAAAACAAAGAATACCTGATTTAGATGCAAATGCGGTGTCTTGTTTGGATGATATCGTCCGTGAAGCGTTAGAGGAGTTGTCAGTAGCATGAATAACCTCTTAAAACTCGAAAAAAAGGCTTATTTGTCGTTTAAACCGCCTAAAAAGCTTAGTTTGAGCCAATGGGCAGATAAAAACGCTTATTTATCAGCAGAAAGTTCAGCAGAAGGTGGCAGGTGGAGAACACTTCCATATCAAAAAGGAATTATGGATGCCATAACTGATCCAAATGTGGAGCAAGTAACAGTTATGAAGTCAGCTAGGGTCGGATATTCTAAAATTTTAAATCATCTTATTGCATATCATATACACCAGGACAGCTGTCCCATTATGGTCGTACAGCCAACTCTAGATGATTGTCAATCTTACTCTAAAGAAGAGCTACAGCCTATGTTAAGGGATACTCCTTGTTTGCAAGGTTTAGTAAGTGATCCTAAGTCGAAAGATGGAAATAATACGTTATTACAAAAAAACTTTCCCGGAGGTACATTATCTTTAGTTGGTGCTAATAGTGCTAGAGGGTTCAGAAGAGTATCTAGAAGAGTAGTTTTATTTGATGAGGTAGATGGTTATCCTCCATCAGCAGGTACAGAAGGAGATCAGATAAAACTTGGTATTAGAAGAACAGAATATTATTGGAATCGAAAAATAGTAGCTGGATCAACACCAACGATAAAAGATTTTAGTCGTATAGAAAGATTGTTTTTACAGACTTCTCAGATGAGATATTACGTCCCTTGTCCAGAGTGCAATCATATGCAATATCTAAAATGGTCAAATATGAAATGGCGAGATAACGATCCTGATACAGTTGCCTATGGTTGCGAAAGTTGTGGTTGTTTGATTCCACATAGTAAAAAGAGATGGATGGTAGAGAGAGGAGAATGGCGAGCTACAGCACCAGGTAATCCAAAACACGTTGGATTTCATATATGGGCTGCTTATTCTTATTCGCCAAATGCAACTTGGTCTAATCTTGTTGAGGAATTTTTACAAAGTAAGGATGATCCAGAGCAGTTAAAAACATGGATTAACACGATTTTAGGGGAGTGCTGGGAAGATACATATGCGAGTAAGGTTGGTGCAGAAGGTCTTATGGAAAGAGCATCACTTGAGACATATAAGCAAGGCACACCACCTAGTAGCGTTCTCAGTTTGTGTCTCGGATGTGACGTACAAGATGACAGACTTTCTATGAGCCTCTGGGGCATAGGACGTAATGAAGAAATGTATTTGATAGATAGAAAGGTTATATATGGTAGCCCTGCAAGAGCAGATCTATGGAAACAGATGGATGAGGTATTGATGAGTGAATATACAAACGAGGATGGCAAACAGATGAAGATTGATAGTGCTGCGATTGATACAGGTGGTCATTTCACGCAAGAGGTTTATCAGTATGTAAGAGAGAGAACAAATTTAGGATTAATTGGAGTCAAGGGTATGGGACAAAAAGGAAAACCTCCTATCGGCAAACCAAGTAAGGTAGATATTAATTTTTCTGGTAAAGCATTAAAAAGAGGAGTGCAGTTATTTCCTGTAGGAGTAGATGTTATAAAATCGACACTTCACAATAAATTAAAAGATGCAGAACCGGGGGAGGGATACATTCATTTCTACCCAACAATTACACATGATTATTTTGAAGAGTTAACGGCAGAGAGACAGGTGCTTAGATATAAGCATGGATATCAAGAACGTATTTGGGTTAAAAAAAGTAATGCAAGAAATGAAGCTCTTGATGAAATGGTATACGCATATGCTGCTTGGCAAAGATTATTGCAAAAATATGACAGAAGAACAATTTTTGATCAATTTGAAAGAAGATTAAATCCCTCTGAACCTAAAAAGGATAGTAAGCTATCATTAAATCGTACTAATTCGACTAAAAACTCGAATTTTGTCTCTAATTGGTAAAAAAATGACTTTTCCTAAAACTATAAGGGCTGGGGATTATATTCAATGGAGGATACCTGCCTCACAAGATGTTTATGGAAATGCCATAAGTAGTCCTGATTGGTCGGTTACATATTATTTAAGAACACGCATAGGCCCACAAGCTGCAACAGTATCGAGTAGTGCGTATATAGATGGATTCCAATTTACAATTGCAAGTAATGTAACTGAGACTTTTGCAAAAGGAGAATGGTTTTACCAAGCAGTTGCAGATAAGTCTGGAGCAGAAAAACAAACTATAGCTACAGGACAATTTGAAGTTTTAGAGTCTCTTGTTTATACAGGATCTACTCCACCTGCATACGATGGAAGAAGTCAAGTTGAAAAAGATTTAGAAACGATAGAAACAGCAATACGCACATTAATAAGTGGAGGAGCAATAAAAGAATATAAGATTGGTAATAGAAATGCTAAGAAATATGAGTTAGCGGAATTGTTAACTCTTAAGAGTCAATATAAAGTAGAACTTGTAAGAGAAAAACAAGCAGAAACAATGGCAAATGGTCTGGGCAATCCAAGAGCAACATTTGTTCGTTTTGATGGAGGCTACTAATGGGAATCAGATCTAACATTGCAAATGCAGTAAAAAGAGTTTTAGGTTTTGGTAGTAATGCACAACCACTTAGAGGTCTTCGAGCATACCAAGGAGCATTAGTTTCTAGACTTACACAGGATTGGATGAGTAGTCAGTTAAGTGCTGATGCTGAAATTAGAAATAGTTTGCGTAAGCTAAGAGATAGATCCAGAGAACTTGTAAGAAATAATCCATATGCAAGACAAGCTAAAAGAACAACACAAATTAATATTGTCGGAACAGGGATGAAATTTCAATCTCTTGTCTTACAACAAAGAGGAGGCAAAAGAGATCAAAGAGTAAATACACTAATAGAAGAAAAGTGGGCAGAGTGGTCAGAAGCTAATAGTTGTGATTGTGCAGGTAAATATTCTTTTCATCAATTTGAATGGTTAGCAGCAGGTGCATTGTGTGAATCAGGGGAGGCTATTTTTAGGATTGTAAGAAAACCATTTGGCGATTCTAATGTTCCTATTGCTTTGCAAATGATTGAGAGTGATTTGTTAGATGAAGAATATGATGACAAGTTGCTTAATAAAAATAATGAGTGGAGAAATGGAGTAGAGGTAGATGAGTGGGGCAGACCTGTCAGATATGCGATACTTACAAAACATCCGGGCGATGCATATTATTTAGATTATTCTGCAAATCGTAAATTACATATTTTTGTAGACGCAAAAGATATTATCCATTTATTCTTACCCGAAAGGCCTGGTCAAAATAGAGGAGTACCTTGGTTTCATAGTGTGATGGCTGATATGCATCAGTTACAAGGATATGAAGAAGCTGCTGTTATCAGAGCTAGAGCAGGTGCAAGCATTATGGGATTTATTCAAAATGATCAAGGGGAGTTGATTGGCGATGAGGTTCAGAATAATCAGAGAATACAATCCTTTAGTCCTGGAGAGTTTAGATATCTAGCACCAAATGAAAGTGTGCAGATTCCTGATATTGATTACCCATCTCAACAGTATGAGATGTTTGTAAAAAATAAAATTAGACGTTTTGCCACAGGTATAGGTTGTAGCTTTGAAACTATCAGTAAAGACTTTTCTGAAACTAATTATTCAAGTTCAAGACTTAGCTTGTTGGAAGACAGAGAACATTGGAAGTTCTGTCAGAAATATATGATTGATAATTTTCACTTTAGAATATTTAAAGAGTGGCTTGCTTTATCAGTATTATCAGGCGATTTGGATTTTCCTGACTATACAGCTAATTCAAAACGATATTGCAAACCAAGATGGACTCCACCTGCACAACATTATGTTGATCCACTAAAAGAAATAAAAGCATATCGTGAGGCAGAACAAGCAGGTTATATGACTAAGTCACAAGTCATAGCACAGACAAATGGTGGAGATTATGACGATATTGTGTCTGAGATTGCAAGAGAACAAGATGTTGCTGATAGTTTAGGAGTTACATTAGATAAAGATCTAGACTTAGAAGTAGAGATTGGATCTGAGGGTAATGTGAATATCACTCCTCCTCCACCAAACAGATCTAAGAAAACACGCAAAAAGGATGATTAATTATGGCAAATGTAAGTGGCACAGAGATTAATCTAAAACCTACAGATGGAATGAAGACGGAGGCTAGACGATATAAGGAATGGAAAAAAGAAGGTAGGGCAGGTGGGACACAAGTTGCAGCAGTAAGAGCTACACAGATTATTAGTGGTAATGAATTATCTGCTGACGTTGTTGTGAGAATGTTTAGTTTTTTTGCTAGACATGAAGTTGATAAAAAAGCAGAAGGTTTTAGTCCCGGAGAAAAAGGATACCCATCAAAAGGCCGGGTGGCCTGGGCAGCCTGGGGAGGGGACGCAGGTTTTAGTTGGAGTCGTAAAAAAGCAGCACAAATTAAAAAGGCAAGAGAAAGAGCAGAACCTGTAGAACTTGGAAGACCATATCCAAATGAACACGCAGCAACTATTACAAATTCTGAGGAATATGATACATTTAGGCGGTCTAACAATGAAGCCTCTCAAGGCATAGACTTTATATTTGGTATAAAGGATAATGAGGAGGGTGCTGAACTTCAATCAATTAGGTTCAGACTTTCTGAATATTCTGCCTCTGAAGCACAAGCTTGGCTTGAGAGAAATGAGTTTGAACCTATCAAGTTTGAACCTGCTACTAACGAAAAAACTATGGCTGAAACAACTAAAGTTGAAAAAAGAGCAGAACCTGATGCTTTAAAAACAGGAGATTTTGTATCTTGGAATGCTAGTGGAGGTCGAGCTAGAGGCAAGATTACAAAGATTGTAAGAGATGGACAGATTGATGTTCCTAGCAGTTCTTTTGTTATAAACGGAACAGCAGATGACCCTGCTGCATTAATTCAAGTATATAGAGATGGCGAATCCACCGATATATATGCAGGTCATCGATTTTCAGCACTTACAAAAATTGCCGATATTAGATCGATTGAGAATGGAGATAAATTTGAGCGTAAAGAGGTTACGGACTTCAAAAACGTAAAAGCAAGAACATTTGAGTTTCCATTTAGTTCTGAATATCCTGTTAAGAGATATTTCGGTAACGAAATATTAAGCCATGAGGAGGGGGCAGCAGATTTAGCACGACTTAATGATGGCGGTGCTGTTTTGTTTAATCACGATATGAACAAACCCATAGGGGTAGTGGAAAGTGCCAGAATTGATCCAGACACCAAACGTGGTTATGCAAAAATTCGTTTCTCTCGCAACAAGTTTGCATCTGAAATATTACAAGATGTTCAAGATGGAATATTAAGAGGTATTTCTTTTGGATATCAGATTAATGATATGGAAGAAGCAGAAGATGGCATGAGAGCCACCAACTGGTCAGTTCACGAATTATCAGTTGTAACTGTTCCAGCTGATCCAACTATTGGTTTTGGTAGGAGTTTGATAGAACCCTCTCAAGGTAATAGTATTAGTATGGAACAAGAATCTCCAATTGAGGAGATTAATTCTGCGGTTGAACCCGCATCAACAACAGTCCGAAACATGGAAGAATCAACTAAAGAAACTGCGGTTGATACGGCTCCAGCCGTTGAAATCGACATCAAAGCCGAAGTACAACGTGCTATTGATGAAAATAACGCTCGTACAGCATCAATCACTTCGTTATGTCGTGAGTTTGGAAAGTATGGAGCAGAACAGCTTGCTGATTCACTTATTAAGGGAAATAAAACTCCCGAAGAAGCAAAAGCAGCTATCCTCGATCTTGTGAAAAACAAGGCAGAGGTTCGTAATACACCCATTCGTTCTACTGACATGACAACAAACGAAGTTGGCTTAGACCAAAAAGAAATTAAGAGATTCTCTTTCTTAAGAGCATTAAACGCTCTAGCAAATCCTACAGATCGTCAAGCTCAAGAAGCAGCAGCTTTTGAGAGAGAGGTATCTGAAGCAGCTTCTAAGAAGTATGAAAAACCTGCAAATGGAATTTTAGTTCCTAACGAAGTCTTAAAAAGAGACTTGAATGTAGGTACTGCAACAGCTGGTGGTAACTTAGTTCCAACAGAATTACTTGCAGGTTCATTTATTGACATTCTTAGAAAGAGAATGGCTGTGATGGCAACTAACCCAACAATGTTGACTGGATTAAGTGGAAACGTAAGTATTCCTAGAATGACATCTACATCAACTGCGTACTTCGTGGGTGAGTCTGGATCTCCAACTGAGAGTCAACAAGCGTTTGACCAAGTGAACATGACTCCAAAAACTATAGGAGCATTTGTTGACTACAGTAGAAGACTTCTTCTTCAATCTTCAATTGATGTCGAATCCATGATCCGGGACGATATTGCGAAGGTTATTGCTACTAAGCTTGATAACGCAGCAATCTATGGTTCTGGTAGTTCTAACGAGCCATTAGGTATCAAAGATACAACTGGTGTAGGAACACAAACAATTACAACATTCGGTACTTTCGCTGAGTACATCGGAATGGAGACAGACGTTGCAGCAGCTAATGCTGATGTAGCTAATATGTTCTACCTAATTAATGCTTCTGCTAGAGGTGCTTTAAAGTCAACAGAAAAAGCAACAAACACAGCACAGTTTGTGTTTGAGAACAATGAAATTAATGGCTATCCAGCTATTGTTTCTAATCAACTTGCAAACAATGATGTACTCTTTGGAGACTTCTCACAGTTTGTGATTGGTATGTGGTCTGGTTTAGATCTAACTGTAGATCCATATGCAAACGCAACAAATGGTAGTGTAAGAATCATTGCATTACAGGATGTTGACTTTGCAGTTAAGCAACCAACTGCGTTCTGCTTCGGAACATAATATGAAGGTTAAATTGCTAAGAGCAACAATGATAGCTGGAGTCCCAACGGACTCTGGCACTATCGTTGATGTCAAAGAGCAAGCTGGTAATTATCTGATAGCAATAGAAAAAGCTGAGTTAGTTGTTGAAACTTGTGAAGCACCTACTGCTAGTACAGAACCAGTTGTCGAGCCAGAGTCTACCGATAGTGACAAAGTTGATTTTTCTCAAATGACAAAATCACAAATTGAAACTTATGGTCGTAATCTTGGAATAGAACTCGATAGAAGACAAAACAAAACTACTCTAATTGCAGAATTAGAAAAGTTTATTTCTACTCAGGAGGAATCTTAAAATGTCTGTTATTCAACAGAACTTAGACAAGTTAACTATTACTGCTGGTGTTGCTACTGCTGCTGTTACTTCTACAGCTACATCTAGTGCTATAGATCTTCTCGAATTTGATGGAGATGTATTGCTTATTCTAGATTCTGCTGCTGGTGGCGGTTCTAGTCCAACATTAGACGTTAAGTTAACTGAGTCTGACGCTAGTGGAGGTACTTATACAGACCTCTCAGGAGCTACTTTTACACAAGTTACAGGTTCTGCATCAATGCAGACACTTGTTATTAACAAAGATACTTCTAAGCGTTATATCAAGATTGTACAAACAATCGGTGGTTCATCACCAACATTTACTTTCAGCATCAATTTAGTTGGTGTTAAAAAGTATAGCTAAAAGGTTAGCCCTCAAACGAGGGCTTTTTTTTTCTCATGGCATTTACTGAAGATTTAGATATTTTTCTAGCAGACTTTGGTCAAGCTGTAATTCGTGATGGAGTTTCGTATAAAGGTATTTTAGAACAGCCAGATGAGATAGTTGCTGATGGTTTAGTAATGACTACTGACTATGAATTAACTGGCAAAACAAGTGAATTAGGTTCATTAGTTTTTGATGATATTATTTCTGTTGATGGAGATAATTACAAAGTAAGGCAAGCTAGAAAAATAGATGATGGTAAATTTTGTTTAGTTTCACTTAATAAAATATAAAAATGGCAAGTAAAAGAGAACAAATATTAGCAGCATTAAAAACAACCCTAGCAGGTACTACAGGAGTATCGACTCGGATCTATAGATCAAGAATAGAACCTATAACAAACGGAGAATCCCCTGCTCTTGTTATTGAACCTGTAACAGATGAGCCATCTGTTAATACTTCAAGCTATTTAAAAATAGATTGGACTTTGCGTGTAAGGATTGTTGTAATTGTTAGAGGAACTATTCCTGATAATGTTGCAGATCCAACTGTAGAAAGTCTATTTACAAAAGTACTTAATGATCCAACTGTTGGCGGTCTTGCAAAAGACATAAGACCAGCGACTCAAACATTTGAAGTACTAGAAGCAGATCAACCAGCAGGTCTTATAACTTGTGAGTTTGAAATTGATTACAGAACTTCATATAACAGTTTGAGTACATGATTTATAATTAGGTCATACCCTAACAACCCAAAGCGTTTAATATGGAGTATGAAATCCCAAATGAGGGTGGAACTTACATCCTCAATCCTAAAACTGGCAAGGCAAAGCTAGTTCAACAAACAAAACAAGCTGAACCACCTACAGAGGTAAAAACTGATGGCACTACTGACAAGAAAGAGAGTAATTCTGATTGAAACAGAAAGCAGTTATGGTACAGATCCTACACCTGCTGCAACAGATGTAGTTCTAGTAACTGATCTGAGTATTACACCACAATCAAGTGATGTTGTTAACAGAGATGTTGTTAGGCCATATCTTGGTTCATCAGAGCAGCTTTTAGCAAATACTAGAGTTGAATGTACTTTCAGCGTGGAACTTGCAGGATCTGGGACCGCAGGGACGGCCCCTAGATATGGAAGTGCTTTGAAAGCGACTGGTCTTTCGGAGACAGTTTCAAGCGGAACTTCTGTTACTTATGCACCTGTTTCAAGTAGTTTTTCATCAGTAACGATTCACTATAATGTTGACGGTGTAAGACATAAAGTTACTGGTTGCCGAGGAAGTTTTACGATCTCAGCCGAGGTAGGTTCAATCCCAACTATCGATTTCACTTTTACTGGAATCTACAATGCCCCTACTGATACTGCTCTACCTACTGTTACTTATGGTAATCAAGCGACACCATTAATCTTTAAAAATGGAAATACCTCTGGTTTTCAACTTTTATCTTACGCAGGTGCATTACAATCCTTAACTATGGATTTAGGTGTATCTACAGTTTATAGAGAACTTGTTGGTGGAACGAAAGAAGTCATCATTACAGATAGAGCATCTAACGGATCAGTAACTATAGAAGCTCCAACAATTGCACAGAAAGATTATTTTACTGCTGCTTTAACAGATTCAACATTAGGTAACTTAGCTTTCTTACATGGAACAACAGCAGGGAATAAAGTACAACTCACAAGTTCTAAGGTTGATATAGGGGATGTCAATTATGGAGAGATGGATGGAGTAGCGATGCTTGAGATTCCATATACACTTGTTCCAAGTTCAGCTAATAATGAATTTAGCTTAATATATACATAACTATTGACTTCCTAGCTAAAGTATAGAAGTATATATATTATTTAGTTTTTATGGCATTTGTTCGTAAAAAGACCAAGGTTTATCCTTGGCCTGTTGAGGTAAAACGTCCTTCAGAAGATATACCGGGCGAATTTGAAAAATTTGAATTTAAGGGAAAATTTGTCAGACTCACAAGAACAGAACTTGATAAGTTTGAGGAAGAGGATGAGTTTTCTGCTCTTGTAAAAATATTAGTTGGTTGGGAGGATGTAAATGAAGAAGATGGGACACCAATTGTATTTAGTAAAACTGTATTAAAAGAATTTGCAGAAGATGTTGATTTTGTGAAAGGTGTATTAGAAGCATTTAAAGCATTTTATGGAAATGCACAAGCAAAAAACTAATTGATGCTGCCATATACTGGGCTTCGGGTGGCAGACAAACAATAGATAGTACCCAAGAAGATGCTCAAGCTTTAGGGATACAAATCGAGGAGCAACCAGAAATAGATGATGATTATGAAGTGATGGAAGATAATTGGGAAATTGTTATGATGTTTTTAAGATTACAAACACAATGGAATATGTCCTTTGGAGGTGTAGTAGGATTAAAATATGAAGTCCTATTGCTTGCTGGTGGACTATTTGACCTTTACAATGTAACTAACCGCAAAGAAATGCTAGAGGGCTTACAACTTATGGAATCTGTAGCTCTGAAAGAAGTGAATAAGGAGAAGAAATAGTGGCTGCTAAAAAAATATCGCTTATTAAGCTAAAAATTGATCTTGAAGGATTAAAAGATTTTAAAGGTCTAACAAAACAACTTACAGATTTAAATAAGCAACTTACTCCAACAAAACAAAATTTAAAATCTCTTGCACAATCAATAAGAGAAGTAAGCAAAGTACAGCCAAAAACAATAAGTCAATTTAAACAGAAAGATAAAATTCTTAAAAGACTTAGAGAAGAAGTAAATACAAGTGGTCGAGCTTTTAAAAGGTTAGGTAGGCAAATTGAAGATAATAGAAAAAAATTACAGGCATTTAATGCTACAGGTAAAAAAGGGGCTGGAATTAATCGAAAAATTGCACTAGGTTTTGCAAGCACTATTGCTTCTCAAGCATTGCCTGGTTTTACATCGCAAGGGGCATTAATAGGAGCAAATTTAGGAGGTAAAAAAGGTGCAATAAAAGGAGCAGCAATTGGAGCAGCACTTGATTTTACACAATTTGTAAAAGGTGCAACTCAATATTCTGCACAAGTTGGAAGATTAAGAGTTGCTCTTGCAGGGGTTACAAAAGATTCAAGAAAATATAATCAAGCATTAACAATTATTAGAAGTGTATCTGATGAATTAAATGTCCCAATATTAGAAGCTACAAAACAATTCACACAGTTATCAGCATCTGTTCTTGGTTCTGGAGGTACTTTAAAAGATGCAGAAATTGTATTTAGAGGTGTTTCTGAAGCTGTAAAAGCTACAGGTGGAGATTCAGAAGATCTCACAAGTGCGATTCGAGCGATGTCGCAGATCTTTGGTAAAGGTAAGGTGTCGGCAGAAGAATTACAGGGCCAACTGGGTGAACGCTTACCAGGAGCCGTGGTTAAATTTGCAAATGCAAATGGTATGGCAATGACTCAATTGCAAAAAGACTTAAGAGATGGTGTTGTTGGTCTAGATAAAATTCTTAAATTCTCAGAAAAATTATCAGAAGATCATAGAAAGGCTGCTTTAGATATGGCTGCTTCTACCGAAGAATCGGGCCAAAGGATGACAAACGCATTCAAAGACATGAAGTATGAGATTGGTATTATATTCCAAGATTTAGGTGGAGAATTTAACGATTTAATTACAGGTTTCTTACGTCAGATAACTAGATTATTACGGATGATAAATCGTATTAATAATGAGAGTAATGCAAGAACTACAGCGAGAAAGAAAACAAGAGCAAAATTCAAAGATCAAAAAGAAGAATTATACAATCCATTGCAAGATATCCCACTAATAGGTGGAATGTTTAAATCTGAAGCATATAGAAATCTTGAGGATGAGGCTCGTGATTTTCAGAACAAAGAATTTAATAAGGCAATGAATGCTGAAATCCTTGCTGATAACACACGAGGTAAATTTGAAACATTTGCAAATCCAGAACAAAAAGCAAAAGCAGCAGAAAAATATAAATTAGAACTTGGTTTAATTAATAAAATAGAATTTGAAAATCTACAAATAGAAAAAGAATCACTTATAGCTTTTGAGGCTTTAGGTGGTAAAGCAAATGAATTTGGTTTGTCACTTGATGATATAAAAACAAAGCTTAAAGAAGCTAGAAATGATACTTATAACTTCAAAGAGGAATTTAGAAAAGTAGCACAAGCATCTTTAAATTTACAAGATAATCTTGAAGAACTAGCAGTTACATCTATAAATAAACTTGCGGATGGATTTGCAGAACTTGCCGTATCAGGTAAAGCTAGTTTTGGCGATTTAGCAAGATCAATATTAGCTGACTTGCAAAGAATGATCATAAAAGCATTATTCTTTAAGGCATTATTTGGATTATTCCCAGGCTTACAAAGTTTCTTAGGATTTTCAAAAGGTGGTGTTGTAAGTGGTGGAACAACAGACAATACATATGGTACAGGAGTTCCTAGTAATCCATCTAGTGTATTTGGCTCAGTAAATGCAAAAGGTAATGTATTCGCAAGAAATAATGTACAGCCGTTCTATCGAGGGGGAATTGTAGATCGGCCTACAATTTTCCCAATGGCACGAGGCATGGGACTTATGGGAGAAGCTGGGCCTGAGGCTATCATGCCGTTGAAGAGAGGTAGGGGTGGCAGATTAGGAGTTGAATCTTCTGGTGGAGTTGGTAATGTTGTGGTAAATGTAGATGCATCAGGTTCTAATGTTGAGGGCGATAATGCTCAAGCATCAGCATTAGGCAAGATGTTAGGGGCTGCTGTACAGGCAGAACTTGTCAAACAAAAAAGGCCGGGAGGCATACTCGCTTAATTTATGGCAAACTTTAATACTGATGTAGATATTAATCCTGACTTTGGAGTAACAAAAACTTCAAAGCCGATAAAACGTACAATACGTTATGCAGATGGATATGAACATCGTTTAATTTTTGGCCTTGCACAACATCAAAACCCAAAAGTTTATACTTTAACTTTTGAAAATATTTCTGAGAGTCAAAGCGACATTATAGAAAATTTTCTTGATGCTCGTGCTTTAGATAGTGCTAGTTTTGATTTTACTCCTCCTAATGATGTTGCAGGTAAGTATGTTTGTGATAATTGGACTAAACGTATTCCTTATCCAAATTTAGCAACAATAAACGCAACATTCAGACAAGTTTTTGAACCTAGTTAAATGGCAACAACTCCTGTATTTAGCGATTTACAATCTATAAATCCATCTGCAATTGTTGAATTATTTGAATTAAAAACAGATAATAATATTCATGGAGTAGATCTAACTTATCGATTTCATAATGGATCTAATTTAAATGCTAATGCAGAAATAGTATGGGCAGGTAATTCTTATTTACGTTTTCCTATCAAAGCAGAAGGTTTTGCGTTTCAACGTGGACAATTACCAAGACCAACATTAACAATTTCTAATTTATCATCAGCCCCTAGTATATCTGCTTTACTTCTTACTGTTAATGAAACAACACCGGGTAATGATTTAACAGGAGCTAAAGTAACAAGAATAAGGACATTAGCAAAATTCATTGATGATATAAATTTTGCTCCAACAACCACAACGACTCCAACACAACAAACTGTAGCTGACCCTGCTGACGTTGAAACTGTAACTTATACGGTAACAGTAGTAAATGTAAGTGGTTCTAATTATTTTGCTATAAATGGTTCTACTAATCCTGTATTAACAATGAAACGTAATTCAATATATATTTTTAATCAATCTCATAGTTCAAATGTCGGTCATCCTTTAAGAATAAAATCTGATGCTGATGGGCAGCAGACCACAACTAATACTGGAACACTTGGAACAGATGCAACTGTTACCTATCAACCTGATTACCCTTTAGCACCAAATGACTTGAGATATTATTGCAGCGTTCATGGTAATGGAATGGGTAACACAATTACGATGAATAACCCAAATACAATCACGCAGACAGTTAATATAACAACAGTAACAGGCACAGGAAATCCTTTTGGTACTCCAGATCCTACAGCGGAATTTCCACGAGAAATATATTACATAGATAGGAAATCAGCAGAAACTAGGGATATTGTTAGTTGGGAACTTGCAGCAGTATTTGATCTTGCTGGTATTCGTGTTCCTAAACGTCAATGTACAAGAAAAGAATTCCCATCGATAGGTACATTTAGATGAATTGGAAAGAAGAAGCACTTGTTCATGCGAAAGACCAAGATCCAAAAGAGTCTTGTGGTTTGTTATTAAATATCCGAGGAAAAGAAAGATATTTTCCATGTAGGAATTTATCAATGACATCTCATCAATGTTTTATTCTTGATCCAGAAGATTATGTTAAAGCAGATTCAATTGGAGATATAACAGCAGTAATTCATAGTCATCCAACAACTCCACCTACTGCTAGCCAAGCTGATCAAATTTCTTGTGAGCAAAGTAAACTTCCTTGGCATATAGTTAATCCAAAAACAGAAACTTGGGGATATTGTGAGCCATGTGGATATAATCCACCTTTATTAGGCAGACCTTGGGTCTGGGGTGTTACTGATTGTTGGAGTTTAGTAAGAGATTGGTATAAACAAGAAAAAAATATAATTTTGAGAGATTGGGACAGACCAACTACTCCCGAAGAATTTTTAAAAAATCCAATGTTTGAATTGTGTGCAGAAGATACAGGATTTAGAATGTTATCAGCAACAGAAAAATTAGAGGTTGGAGACTTATTATTCATGAGTATCATGTCATCAGGATTAAATCATGTTGCTATATATTTAGGAGATAATGTTTTGCATCATTTAACAGATAGGTTAAGTTGTAGAGAACCTTACTCTGAATGGTTATTTAAATGCACAGGAGGACGATATCGATATGATGCGTAATGTTATTTTTCATGGAGAACTCGCAGAGTTTATAGGTCACAAATCTTTAGAAGCAAAAGTTTCTACTGTAGCCGAAACTATGAGATTTTTAGTTTGTAATTTTCCAAATGTTGAAGCACATATGGCACAAAAGTATTACAAAATTATCATTGGCAAAAGTGAAATTGAGGAATCAGAATTACATTATCCTATGGGTGGCTCAGATATAAATATTGTTCCTGTTATAAGTGGTGCAGGTGGTAATTTTGGGAAAATATTTTTAGGGGCTGCATTAATAGGAGCATCATTTCTGTTTCCGGGTGCTGGTTTATTCGGAACTCAAAGTGTTTTTGGTGCGACAGCTTTTGGTACTGGAGCAGCAGCTGGAGGTGCATTTGGTACTTTTGTAGGTACTGCATTATCTGCTGTTGGTGCAACTATGGTTTTAGGGGGTGTAAGCGGTATGTTATTTCCTCAACCACAAGAACCTGATTTTTCAAATGAAGGAGATCCAAGAATATCTTTTAATTTTTCTGGAACTCAAAACACTTCACGAGCTGGGACTCCTGTTCCAATCGTATATGGAGAAATTTTTACAGGATCTGTTGTGATTTCAGCAGCTATAGATACTGAGCAGGTACAAGCATGAAAGAAGATAAGAAAAAAATTATTCTTGGTTCTGGTGGTGGTGGAAGTCCTCCTCCTCCTCCTCAACCGACACGAGTTCCTGACACATTACATAGTAGGCAATTTGCAACTATACAGGATCTAATTTCTGAGGGAGAAATAGAAGGTTTTGCAACGGCATCAAAAGAAAACAGACAAAAAGGGACAGCAAATTATAATCGTGCAGCATTAAAAGATGTATTTCTAAATGATACTCCTGTTTTAAAGTCAACAGCAAACTCAGCTAACCCTGCTACAACAGATTTTAATCATCAAGATGTTACTTTTGTTCCAAGATTTGGTACTTCTAGTCAAAATTTTATAGCAGGGATAAGAACAAGTGAATCTCCCACGGCAGTTGGGGTAACTGTAACTCAATCATCTCCTGTTACAAGAACCATAAGTAATACAAATGTAGATGCGGTAAAAGTTACTCTGACTTGGCCACAATTGCAAAAAGTTACTAATGATGGAGATATTTTAGGATTAACTGTTAGATATAAAGTACAAATTCAATATAATTCTGGTGGCTTTAGTGATGTAATCGTAGATAAAGTTACTGGTAGATCTGCTGATGCTTATCAAAGAGACTTAAGAATTAATTTAACAGGTGCATTTCCTGTTGATGTTCGTGTTGTAAGAACAACTGCTGACCCACCAAATAGTAATACTAGAAGTGAATTCCAATTCACAAGTTTTTCAGAAATAATTGACAATAGATCTCGTTATCTAAATAGTGCATACACTCATTTAAGACTTGATTCTGAAAAATTCAGTTCTATCCCAACTCGTAAATACAGAATTAGAGGAATTAAAGTAAGAATACCAGGAGCGGGTGCATCAGGATCTGGAACACCACAAGTTGACAATGCTACAGGAAGAATAAATTATCCATCTGGTTACATATTTAATGGAGTCATGGGGGCTGCTGTATATACAAATTGTCCTTCGATGATTTTGCTAGATCTTTTAACGAACAGCAGATACGGATTAGGAGATCACATTAGTGATAGTAATTTAGATTTATTTAGTTTCGTAGCTGCAAGTAAATATGCAAATGAAGAAGTAGATGATGGAACAGGATCAGGAACAAAAGAGGCTAGATTTAGTTGCAATGTAAATATACAAAAAGAGAGTGAGGCATTTGATGTAATAAATGATTTATCTAGTGTAATGAAATGTATGCCTATATGGACAGCAGGTGCAATAACAATTACGCAAGATAAACCTACTGATCCAAGTTATTTATTTAATCTCTCTAATATTGCTTCAGCAGGTTTTTCTTATACAGGTAGTAGTTTAAAACAAAGACATTCTGTTGTAAGAGTAAGTTATTTTAATATGGACTCGCAAGAAATAGATTACGAAGTTGTAGAAGATAGCACAGCAATAAATAAGTTTGGAGTTTCTGTAAAACAAATTAAAGCCTTTGGGTGTACTAGTCGTAATCAAGCAGCTCGTCTTGGACGCAGTATTCTTTTTGCTGAACAAAGAGAATCTGAGGTAATTTCATTTACAACTTCTATAGACTCAGGAGCAGTTGTTAGACCCGGAAGTGTTATCGCTGTAAATGATCCTGTTCGTGCAGGGGCAAGAAGGGGTGGTCGTGTTGTTGCTGCAACAACAACAAAAATTACGATAGATTCTCCGGGCAATACAACATTACCTGATATAAGTGATAATCCAAAAATAAGCGTAATTTTACCTGATGGCACAGTAGAAGAAAGAAATATTGTTAATTACACAGGAGGAAATGAAGCTAATGTTTCGTCTGCTTTTTCTCAAACTCCAAATGTAAATACGATTTACTTATTAAGTAGTACAAGCTTAGAAACTCAATTGTTCAGAGTAATAACTGTAGAAGAACAAGATGATGTTACTTATCAAATATCTGCTTTATCCTATATTCCAGGCAAGTATGCATTTATTGAAGATGGCACAACATTACCCGAAAGAAATGTTTCTTTATTAACAGAATTAAAAGATCCACCAGGTAACTTGATAGTAGAAGAGACAACAGTTGTTATAAATAATATTGCGAGAAGTAAAGTAATTATTAGTTGGCAGCCTGTACAAGGTGTAAGTAAATATTCAGTTAGTTATAAATTTGAGGATGGTAATTACATCACAGGAGAAAGTTATTCTCCTGATTTTGAAATTTTAGATTCACAAAAAGGAAATTATGAAGTACAAGTTTCATCTTATAATGCTTTATTACAGTTATCTTCTGTTGCTACCACCAAAACTTTTGTAGCACAAGGAAAGACAGCCTTACCAGACAACGTAAGTAATTTAACTGTTGAGCCTATTACAGAACAATTTATAAGATTACGATTTAATCAAAGTACTGCTATTGACGTTTTACATGGTGGTCGTGTTTATGTAAGACATACAAATCGTACAGGGGCTAATGCTACTTTTGAAACAGCACAAGATATTATTCAAGCAGTTGCAGGTAATTCTTCTGAAGTTATTTGCCCTGCATTAACAGGAAGCTATTTATTAAAATTTCAAGATGATGGTGGTAGATTTAGTCCGACAGCAGCAAAAGTAGAACTTACCTTGCCTAATATTGCTGATTCAGCAATTGTTAAAACTGATAGAGAAGATACTGACAGCACCCCATACAATGGAGCAAAATCTAATGTTCAATATGATAGTACTAAAGGAGGGCTAGTTTTAATAGATCCAACCGCAAATGCCATTGGTACTTATGATTTTGTGGATACTTTAGATCTTGGGGCTACGTTTTCACTTGTCTTAAAAAGACATTTTCAAGGAACTGGTTTTTACACAGGAGATCAATTTGACAATAGAACAGATCTCATAGATACATGGACAGATTTTGATGGAACAGAAGCAAATGATGCTAATGCAAAAATAGCTGTAAGAACTACGACAGATGATCCTAGCAGTTCTCCAAATTATACTAATTTCAATGACTTTGCTAATGGTACTTTTAGGGCTAGAGCTTTTCAATTTAGAATTACTTTAGAAACAGCGGATACTGCACAGAATATGAATTTACAACAAGCAGGTTATTCTGCAACTATGTTGTCTAGAACAGAGCAATCTTCACTCATATCATCAGGATCAGGTGCTAAAGCGGTGTCATTTACAGCCCCCTTTTTCACAGGAACATCAGGACTTGGTAATGCTAATAGTTTTTTACCATCTGTTGGAATTTTTCCACAAAATATGGCAACAGGGGATTATTTTGAAGTTACTAATATATCAGGAACAGGATTCACAGTTCATTTTAAAAACATAAGTAATGCTAGTATAAGTAAGAATTTTACCTATAGTGCTACCGGGTTTGGTAAAGGGGGCTAACATGAGGACAATTAGTATTTAACTGTGGCTGACGTAACTAATTACACAATTGAGAATGCTTCTGGGGCAAATGTCAGGATTGATTTAAATAATGTTTTTGCTGCAATCCAATCAAGTAATTCAAAATCATCTGATTTGGCTACTAGTCAATGTGTCGCAGGTATGCCTTTTCTTAACACAACAACTAATATTTTAAAAATAAGAAATAGTTCTAATAATGGTTTTACTGAAATTGGAAATATTAACGTAGCAAATCTAGGCTTACTTCCAGCAGCTGGAGGGACAATGACAGGTGCTTTGCTTGGAGATGATGGTTCTAATGCTGCTGCTCCAGCCTTTAGTTTCGATACAGATACAGATTTAGGCTTATTTAGAAAATCAGCAAATGTCATGGGATTTTCTGCTGGCGGTACTGAAAGATTAATATTTGATGCAAATGGTTTAACTTTACAAGCACAAAATGATTTAAGATTCGGAGATTCTGATAGTAGTCATTATGTAGGTTTTCAAGCACCAAGTTCAATTTCTTCAAATCTTGTATGGACTCTTCCTAATGCAGATTCAAGTGTAGCTGGCTATGCATTAGTAAGTGATGGTTCTGGAAATTTATCTTGGGCTGCTGCAAGTGGTGGAGCAACTGGAGGAGGAAACGATCAAATTTTTTGGGAAAACTCGCAAACAATTACAACAAACTATTCAATCACAAACGGTAAAAATGCTGGAAGTTTTGGACCAATAACTATAGCGAGTGGAGTAACCGTTACAGTTGGATCAGGAGAGACATGGACAGTAGTCTAAGTATGTATATAATAAATCTATGAGCCAATTAAAAGTTAATTCAATAGTTCCAACAAGTGGCGTTAGCTCTGGTGCTAACGGTGGAATTATTCAAGTCATACAGAAAGAATCTACTCAAACTGGTACGATCTCATGTAGTGCTAATACACTTAATTCGCTAGGTGGTAATTTTACAGTAGCAATAACTCCACGCAGTACAAGTAGCAAAATTTTATTAATAGGTAGAATATGTGGGGAATTTGGCGGTCTTGCATTTCTTTACAAGTCTTGTTTAGGTTTCACAAGAAACGGATCAGAAGTTTGGAATGGAGAAAGTGCTGGTAGTGCTGCACGTGGGTATGGCGGTTGGGCTGACAATTACCATAATGATGCGTCAAATACTATGGAAGTTGCTGAAATTATGTATCTCGATTCTCCTAACACAACATCTCAAGTAAGTTACCAAATATGTATAGATTGTGGAGGTCAAAGTGGTACTTTTTATTACAATAGAAACGTAGCTAGTGGAACTTCAGATGCTCGTCAAAGAGCAGTTAGTACAGTAATCGCAATGGAGGTTTCACCAGCATAATGGCAACTTTAGAACACAGATCAGGTCAATTCAACTCTCCAGAAATAGCTGATGCGATATTAGCTTTAGACCCAACTGCTACATTTATTATTAATGGCGAACAAACTTATGCAAATGTTGAATGGAGGACTTACACAAACAAACCTACGGAATCAGCTTGTAATGCAAAGTTAGCAGAATTAATAACTGAATATAATAATAAAGATTATTCGAGAAAAAGATATTTAGCTTATAAAACTATCGTTGAGCAATTAGATATGTTGTATGCCGACATTATTGCTGGTAAGCTAGACGCAACTGGTTCATGGGCAACCCACATTAAATCCGTTAAAGACACATTTCCTAAACCATGAGTACATTATCAGTATCTACAATTAAAAGTCTTAGTTCAAACCCACCTGTTTTTCAAAACAGTTCGGGTGTAGAAAAAGGTATGCTGGCAAATGAATGGATCAGCTTGAATGGTTATAGTATGGTAATTCGAGATAGTTTTGGTATTTCAAGTGTTACGGATATAGCTACTGGAAGATACAAAATGAACTTTTCCACAGCTTATTCAAACAATCACTACAGCTGGACAGGTGCTACATCAACTGCTGGTTCAACTAGGACTACTCCTAGATCAATATGTCAGTTTCATACAAACCAAACTACGTCTAATGGCCTTATGGCTAATGCGTCTTGCGAGGTTATGTGTGCTCAATTAGACAATCCTTTAAATGATGCTGATTTTGTTTTTTTTCAATGTTTTGGATCTAAGTAATTATGTCAACTCTTAAAGTCGGTACAATTCAAGATACAAGCGGTGGTAACAGCGTTACTCCATCGGAATTATCAGATGGTATAGCGAGAGCTGCTGTTGAATTTTCAGCACAAGGATCAACAAGTGTTATCACTAGCTATAACGTCAGCAGCGTAACTCATAGATCAACAGGAAATTATACAGTTAATTTTTCTAGTTCTTTTTCTAATACGAATTACATTACAGTTGGGACATCAGGTATTAATAGAGATACATATGCAGACGGTTTAGACGATATTGATAACACTCCATTTATCTTGAATAAAAATGTAGCCTTTGTATATGTGGGTACAGGAGATTTAGATGACGGTGCTAACGACAACCAAGACAGAGTGTCTATTGTCGTATTCCACCCTTAAGCTAAACTAAAAAGAAAAACTTATGGCTAATTCAGACAAAAGAATTGTCTACACAGATGACGAAGGGAATTTGTGTATAGTATCTCCAGCAGATAATTGCTCATTATCAGTTGAAGAAATACAAGCAAAAGATGTACCAGCAGGTAAAACATCTTATATTATAGAAAAAACTGCTGTTCCTACTGATAGATCATTTAGGAACGCTTGGACTTATACGGAGTAAATTATGGGATTTGGTATTGACATGGCGAAAGCCAGAGAAATTCATAAAAACAATATTAGAATTGCAAGAAGACCAAAACTTGCAGAACTTGATGTTGAATTTCAAAAGGCACTTGAAACAGGTGCTTCAACTACAGATATAGTTACCAAAAAACAAGCGTTAAGGGACGCACCAGCTGACTCTAGTATTGCTTCCGCATCTGATGCAGACGCACTTAAAGCACAATGGAAAACTGATATACTAGGCTCATCTCCTTATAGCTAATGGCAATAGCACCCGGAAAATATGATATGACGATCCAAAGAAGATCGGATCATAATATACAGCTTGTTTTTAAAGATTCTAATAATGATGCAATTTCATTAAATGGATATACTGTACAAGCTCAAGTCTGGGAAGAAACTAGAAAATTAAAGTATGCGGATTTTGCAGTTACTTATACTAATCGAGGAACAGGGACAGTTGATATTGCTTTAACAGACACTCAAACAGCTACGTTTACTCCAAGTTTATTAAAATATGATGTATTACTAACCGATCCTAACGGCCTAAAACAGTATTATTTAGAAGGAGACATTTTTATGAGTGAGGGCTACACAGCATGACCTCAGTTAACATTACTACCACCAAAAATACAGTTACAGTAAATGAGGGAGACTCAACTGTTGTAACTGTTGCAACAAGAGGCCCAGCTGGACCTACTTTTTCTTCAAGTGGAGTAACGCTTGATGATTCTGGTAAAGTTAACAACTCAGTAGTGTTCTTTGATCAAACAAGTGGTACATTTAAAGCAAATGCTACTCGTACTGTAGAAAACTTAGTAGACGGAGGTTCGTTCTAGTGGCTAACACAATTAGAGTTAAAAGATCCACTGGATCAGCAGCACCAACTAGTTTGGCGAATGCAGAACCTGCGGTATCAGAAGCTAATGAAATTCTTTATTATGGTAAAGGTTCCGGGGGTGCTGGAGGTTCTGCTAGTCAAGTAATAAAAATTGGCGGTAAAGGTGCTTTTTGGGATAAAGATACAGTAAGAGCAGCAAATTCCTTACTAGCTGGCCCTACTAGTGGTAGTGATGCAGCACCTGATTTTAGAGCGTTGGTGGCTGCTGATATTCCTTCAATATTGCATACTAAAATATCTGATTTTGATGCAGGGGTAAGAACAAATAGACTTGATCAAATGGCTGCTCCTACAGCTAGTGTAAGTCTTAACTCTCAAACTATCACTAACTTAGCTGACCCTGTAAATACCCAGGATGCTGCAACTCGTGGCTTCGTAGAAGCTACTGCACAAGGTTTAGATGTTAAAGATTCATGCGTAGCAGCTACTACAGGAAACATTACAATATCTACTGCTTTAAATAATGGAGACACGATAGATGGTGTTACTCTTTCGACTAATGACAGAGTGCTTGTTAAAGATCAATCTACCGCCTCTCAGAATGGTATTTATATTGTTGGATCATCTCCAGCTAGAGCAGCAGATTTAGCTGCTGGATCTAATGCTGCTGGTATGTTCACTTTTATTGAACAAGGAACAGTTAATGCTGACAATGGTTTTGTATGCACATCAAATGCTGGTTCAGCGGTTACAGGCACGAATAATCTTACTTATGCTCAATTCTCAGGAGCTGGTCAGATCACGACAGCCGATGGGCTTCAGAAATCAGGTAACACAATATCAGTTGATTTAAAGTCAAATGGTGGGATTGTTATTGAGTCTACTGAGATAGCTGTTGACCTTGGAGCTAGTTCTATTACAGGAACTCTAGCAGTAGGTGACGGTGGAACAGGAGCAACTTCAGCTAGTAATGCAAGATCAAACTTAGGTTTAGTTATTGGAACAGATGTTGAACCACATAGCGATAAGTTAACAGAACTTGCAACTATGGCTCAAAATACTGCTGATGCTTTGGCAGATTTAACAAATGTTGAAGTCGGAATCCTCGATGGAGCAACCGTAACGACTTCTGAATTGAATATTTTGGACGGTGGTACTTCTGCCACATCAACAACTCTTGCGACAGCAGATAGGTTTATATGTAATGATGCAGGTGTTATGAAACAAGTTGCATTAACAGATCTTGTGACTTTTCTTGAAAATGAAAGTGTTTCTGGGTTTAATATAGACGGTGGGACCTATTGAATTAAGCTATTAGGAGGTAACAGCCAATGGCTAATGAAATTAAACTTAAAAGAGGTTCTGGTAGTGATCCACAAGCTAGTGATTTAGTTGTCGGAGAAGTTGCATTACGAACAGATAATGCAAGTTTATTTACCAAAAAAGATGATGGTACTGTTGCAGAAATAGGAGCCGCAGCTGGTGTTAGTGATGGAGACAAGGGAGATATTACTGTCAGCAATAGCGGTTCAACTTTTACTATTGATAGTGGAGTTGTAACAAGTGCAAAAATAGCAGATGGAGCTATTGTTAATGCTGATATAAACGCAAGTGCAGCAATAGCTGGAACAAAAATTTCTCCTAATTTTGGTAGTCAAAACGTAAGCATGGGAGAAAAGTTGACTTTAAGTGCAACTACTCCAAATATTGAATTTACTGACACAAACCATGATCCTGATTACAGAATAAAAGTAGATAATGGTGCTTTAACTATTGAGGACGCTGCCGACAATAGCGATAAATTTGTTATAAATTCAGATGGTCATATTGATATACTTGGCAATTTAGATGTAGGTTCTGGCATTGATGTTACAGGCAATATCACTTCAACTGGTGATATAAAAATTGATAACATCAATAAATCTGTACAAGTAGGGGATATTACAAATGACAATTATCTACAGCTTATTCAAGTCGCATCTTCATCAGTAAGAGGTT
>VTLG01007866.1_pt1 | contig 24623 bp, 38 predicted proteins | sample 4694571 | NCBI WGS metagenome assembly VTLG01 (sample SAMN12604809, study PRJNA352737) | marine metagenome | biome: ENVO:00000447; feature: ENVO:00000209|ENVO:00000569|ENVO:01000036; material: ENVO:00002151; isolation source: viral sequences binned using virsorter ...
CTTTTACTTTGTTACACGTAAAATTGGAGATATGGTATCATATCAGTTTAAGTTCAAACTAAAACCAACTAAAAATGGCTAAGTTTAAATGTAAAAATTGTAAGTGCGAAAAAAATATTTTGAAACAAACTTTAGTTTTAAAAAAAGAAAAATTTATTGTAAAAGAGGCTCTTTGCAAATGTGGAAAATACATGAAAGACACTACAAAATATGAGGGTTTTGGAACGAGTTTCCAGGCTCCAACAGATAAATATAAAAAATAAAATGGAAATAATTTGGATCATAACTCATATTATTGCTTGGGCTTCTGGTTTAATTTCTGGAATTTGTTTTGGATTATTTCTAAAAAAGAGTATTAATAAAAAATAAAAAAAATGGAAAAAGATTTATCAAATTTAATTAAATATAAAGATGAATTATCAAAGGAAGCATTAAAATCTTTTATTGATCATTTACAGAAGGATATAAAAACATTAAGAAAAGAAGCTAATAAAAAATTTAATGTTTTAAAAAAATTAAAAAAATAAATAAATGAGAATAGAAAAAAGAAAAATCAGTGAACTAATAAGAGCAGAATACAATCCAAGAAAGATTTCAGTAGTTCAGCTTCAGGAATTGAAAGATGGAATTGAAGAGTTTGGATTAGTATCTCCTTTAGTAGTAAATGAAAATCCAGAAAGAAATAATGTTATTGTTGGAGGGCATCAAAGATTGAAACTATGGGAGGAGTTAGGAAATACAGAAGTGGATTGTAGTATAGTTAATTTACCTTTAGATAAAGAAAAAAAATTAAATATTAAACTTAATAAGAACGGAGGAACTTTTGATGATGATTTATTAAAAGAATTTTTTGATTATGAAGAATTGATTGAGTGGGGGTTTACAGCTTCTGAATTATTTGATTTGGAAGAAACAGAAATTAAAGGTAACATTGAAGATGATGAAATTCCAGAAGTAAAAGAATCAAGAGTTGTTCTTGGAGATATTTGGAAACTTGGAGAACACAGAATAATGTGTGGAGATTCAACAAGTGTTGATGATGTTGATAAACTAATGAATGGAAAGAAGGCGCAATTAGCTCATAATGATCCTCCGTATGGAATGAAAAAAGAGAATGATGGTGTGTTAAATGATAATCTTAATTATGATGACTTATTAAATTTTAACAATCAGTGGATACCTTTACAGTTCAATCAATTAAAAGAAAATGGAAGTTTTTATTGTTGGGGTATAGACGAACCTCTTATGGATATATATTCTAACATATTAAAACCTTATGCAAAAGAACAAAAATTAACTTTTAGAAATTTAATAACTTGGAATAAAGGATCAGGTCAAGGTCAAAATTCAGAACTTACAAGAAGTTATGCAACTGCAGATGAAAAATGTTTATTTGTAATGATGGGAAAACAAAATTTAGTTCAAAACAAAGATCAATTTCCAGAAGAGTGGAGGCCGCTTCTTGATTATTTTATTGAAGAAAGAAATCGTATGGGGTGGAAAAACAAAGATGTTATTAAAATAACTGGCAAAACATCTGCTACTCATTATTTTACTGAATCTCAATTTCAAATTCCAACAAAAGAACACTATCTTAAATTACAAAAAGCTTCTAATGGTAAGGCCTTTACAAGAGATTTTGATGAAAACAAAAAAGAAGCTAATTCTATATTAGATGAAATGAAAAAATCAAGAGCGTATTTTAACAATATTCATGATAACATGAATAATGTTTGGAGCATACAAAGAACATCACAAAAAGAAAGAGAAACAGTTGGAGGTCATGTAACCCCAAAACCATTAGAGATATGTGAAAGAGTAATAAAAAGTAGTAGTGAAAAAAATGAAATTATTTTAGATTTCTTTTTAGGCAGTGGATCAACACTAATAGCAGCAGAGAAACTTAATAGAAAATGTTACGGAATGGAATTAGACGAAAAGTATTGTGATGTAATTATAGAAAGATGGGAACAGTTTACAGGACAAACAGCAGAAAAGATAAACTAAAAAAACCCCTTTTTTGGTAGGGGTTTTATCGGGCATGCTTATCAATCATGACCCTAATACAAAGAACTATTGAAGTGCTAATATAATAAAAATGGGCAAGGGAAGAAAGAAAATACCAACTAAAATAAAAGAGATGCAAGGAACTGTTGAGAAGAGCAGATCTATTGAAAATGAAATGACTGTTGATTTGGTTTCTAATATTCCAACTGCTCCAGATTGGCTATCTGAAATAGGAAAAGAAGAATGGAATAAAGTATCTTCTCAATTATATAATATTGGAATGCTTCATAATGTGGATCTTCAGTTGGTAGCCGCTTACTGTAATGAAATAAGTTTATATATTGAAACTGAAACTATGCTAAGAAATAAAGGAAGGATTCAAGCATTTAGAAATCCAGATGGAACATTGAAACATGCTCAAGCAGTTCCATACCAAAAGATTGCAAAAGATGCATTGAACTCAGCTATGAAATTAGCAACTCAATTTGGATTAACTCCAGTTGCCAGAGCTTCAATTGCTGCTCCAGTTACTACTAACAATACTCAGATAAATAATTATTTTGACTAACTTTTATTTTGACAAAGAAGCCGCTTCAAAGGCTATTGGATTTATTGAAACATTTTGTACTCACACAAAAGGAGAGCTTGCTGGGAAGCCTTTTCTTTTAGAAGATTGGCAAAAGAAACTAATTGGAGATTTATTTGGTTGGAAACAAGAGAACGGATTAAGGAAATATAGAACAGCCTTTATTGAAGTTCCAAGAAAGAATGGTAAATCAACTCTATGTGCTGCAATAGGATTGTATATGTTATTTGCAGATGATGAAAGAGGATCTGAAGTTTACTCAGCTGCAGGAGATAGAGCTCAAGCAGGTATTGTTTTTGAGATAGCAAAACAAATGATTCTTAAAAATCCTGAATTAACTAAACGCTCAAAGGTTTTTAGAAACTCAATTACAAACGAAAGTAAAGGAAATTTCTATCAAGCTATTTCTTCTGATTCAAAAACCAAACATGGATTCAATGCTAACTGTATTATTTTTGATGAATTACATACTCAACCTAATAGAGATTTATGGGATACTTTAACAACCTCAACAGGATCAAGAAGGCAACCATTATGTATTGCAATAACAACAGCAGGATATGATAAAAATTCTATTTGCCATGAGGTATATAATTATTCAAAACAAGTTCAAAACAAACTAATAGAAGATTCAAGTTTTTATTCTGCAATTTATGAAGCTGATATTGATGATGATATTACTGATGAAGAGGTATGGAAAAAAGCCAATCCAAATTATGGAATAAGTTTACGGAAAGAATATATGAGGAGAGAATCTCAAAGAGCTGTTGATGTTCCATCATATCAAAATACTTTCAAGAGATTAATGCTTAATATCTGGACGGATTCGCAAACAGCTTGGATAGGTGCAAAGGAATGGGAACTTTGTGAGGGAGATGTAGATTTACAAAAATTAAAAAATAAAGAATGTTATGTTGGTTTGGATCTTGCATCAACCAGAGATATATCGGCTCTGGTTTTGTTATTTAAAGAAGATGAAAAATTTATTATAGTTCCATACTTTTTTATTCCAGAAGAGAATGCAAAGAAAAGAAGTGAAAGAGATAAAGTAGATTATGTAACTTGGATAAGAGATGGCCATTGTATTGCAACTAATGGAGATGTAACTGATTACAATTTTATAAAACAAAAAATATTTGACTTAGGAAAAGAATATTTAATTCAATCTATTTGTTATGATAGATGGAACGCTTCACAAATGGTTATTGATTTACAAAATGAAGGAGTTCCAATGGAGCCATTTGGCCAAGGATTTGTAAGTATGAGTGCTCCATCAAAACAATTGGAATCTTTAATATTAGGAAAAGAAATTATTCATAATGGAAATCCAGTGTTAAAATGGATGATTGCAAATACTATTATGGAAGAGGACAGTGCTGCAAATATTAAGCCATCAAAAAAGAAGAGTACAGAAAAAATTGATGGAGTAGTTGCTTTAGTTATGGCTCTTGGATGTTATATGACCGAGGGAGGATACAATTCAATTTATGATGATAGAGGATTATTAATGTTATGATATATATATATTCAGCAGATGGATTTGTTAGAGAGTTTTGGGATAAGGCCAAAGAACATAAGACTCTTAAAGGAGCTTATGAAGCAGTAGAAAAAGACCACATTGAATTATTTGGGAAACGTAAATATTCTGATTATAATTCTTTTAGAGTTTGTAGAGATAGAAAAATAAAGGAAACAATGTTACACAACAAAAGAACAAAATAAAGGTATAATTGCAAAAAATTATATAGTGGGAATACTGCAATCAATCCAAAACATCTTTTCGGGAACTCAGAAAAAAGAACAAAGAAGTATAAATTACAACTTGCCTTTCGGGCCTGCACAAACTGTTTCACCTCAAACTGCTTTAACTTTTTCAGCTGTATGGGCTGCAATGAGATTACTTTCTGAAAGTATTTCAACTTTACCAGTTGGAGTTTTTAGAAGAGAAAATAATGGAGATAACATTGAAGTTGTTTCTGATCTTTCTTTTTTAGTTAAGTATCAACCAAACTCATATCAAAACAAAATAACTTTTTATGAAAAGGTTATTATGGATATGTTATCAGATGGAAATTCTTATGTTCAAATTGTACGAAATAGAAATGGAAGAGTTTTAGAATTGCTTCCATTAAATTATGGAGATGTAGAAACTTATACTTTAGATAATAAATTATATTATACAGATGAAAAATCTGGTCAAACTCATGACTCTGAAAATATACTTCATTTTAAAATGATAACAGGCCCTGATGGAATTACAGGCCTTTCTCCTATTGAGCAATGCCGAAAGGCAATTGGTTGGGGTATGGATGTACAAGAGTACAGTTCTACATTCTTTAAGAATGGAGGAAAATTAAGTGGAATCTTGGAATCAGATAGAGCACTATCAGAACAAGCCATAGATAGATTAAGGAATAGCTTTAATAAAAATTATGGAACTTTAAGTGGTAGTAACCAAACGGCAGTGCTAGAGGAAGGATTGAAATATAAAAGTATTTCAGTAACCCCAGACCAAGCTCAATTTTTAGCATCAAGACAATTTTCTGTTGAAGAGGTAGCACGTATTTTTGGACTACCTCCTCATTTATTAAGAGATTTATCAAAATCCAGTTTCAATAATATAGAAATGCAATCTCAAGAATTTGTTTCTTATTCTTTAATGCCTTATATATCAAAGATAGAATTGGAGATGAGTCTAAAATTATTTAGAAGAAACGCTATTGGAAGAGAATACATTAAATTTAATGTAAACGCATTGCTCAGAGGAAACGTAAAAGATAGAGCAGATTACTATAAAACTGCAATTACAAACGGTTGGATGTCAATTAATGAAGTAAGACAAAAAGAAGATTTAAACAAGATTGATTCTGGAGATGAAAATTATCTTCAAATGAATATGACTACAATTGATAAAATAGGAGAGGATGCCAGCTGAGGAATGTAATAACGGAAAATGGAAGTGGGGAGCAACTGGAGCTTGCAAATATGATACTCAAGAGGAAGCTGAAAAAGATAATGAAGATTATTACAGAGATCAAGTTGGAACAATTATTAGTGATGGAATAGAATTACCAGTATTTGATACAATTGAGGAAGCAGAAAAAGAAGCTGAAAAATTAGGTGGAACAGGTTATCATGAACACACAATAGATGGAAAAGTGTATTACATGCCATTTAATACTCATGAAGAAGCAAAAGAAGCATTAACAAAAGAAGATAAAAAAAGAGTTTGGGATAAAAAATTTAATAACATAACTATGGAAAAAAGATTATTTAACATTGAAAACAGATTTGAAACAAAAGAAGATGGCCAAGAAGTGGTTGTTGGATATGGAAGTATATTTAACTCCAGAAGTGAAAACTTGGGAGGATTTTATGAGTATATATCTCCAACTGCAATTAGTGAAGAAACAATTGCAAAATCAGACGTTAGAGCCCTCATAAATCATGATGCAAATTTAGTTCTAGCAAGAAGTACAACTGGAACTTTAGATTTGTCTATTGATGAAAAAGGTTTAAGATATGAATTTTCTATTCCTGAAACTTCTTATGGAAAAGACCTTGCTATTAATATGAAGAACGGAAATATAAATCAATCAAGTTTTGCGTTCACTGTAGCTGAGGACGAATGGAGTACAGATGAAAATGGAAATGATGTTAGAACTATAACTTCAATTGATAAGTTATATGATGTTTCTCCAGTTACATATCCTGCTTATTCTCAAGCTGATTCTGATTTAATAGTAGCTCAAAGAGGTTTGGCAATGTATAAAGAAAAACAAGAAATAAAAGAAGAGGAAAACGATTTAGTGGCGCGTTCGTTGGCAAAACTAAAAATAGAATTAATAAAACGAACAAAATAAAATAATAATAAAAATTTTTTTAAAATGAAATCAAGTATTGAATTGAAAGAAATGAGAAATGATATTATTGATTCTTTAGAAGTAATCAAAGAAACTGCTACTGCAGAAGAAAGAGATTTAACTTCAGAGGAGAATAATGAAATGGATTCACTTCTTAAAAATGCAGATGAATTATCTGTAAAAATTGAAAGAGCTGAGAAAGTAGAAACTGAAATTAGAAACAATGTAAAGTTAGCTGGAACTCCAGTTCAAAAAGTAAACACTACAAAAGAAGCTAGAGGATGGAGTTTATTTAAAGCTGTTAGAGAAGTTTCTAATGGTGGACAATTAACTGGACTTGAAGCAGAAATGCATCAAGAAGCTGAAACTGAAGCAAGAAAAGGTTTACAAGGTATTGGGATACCAACAATGTTAAAAGAAGAAAGAGCTGCAATTGATCAAGGAACTTCTGCAATTGCTCCAACTGCTGTTGGTGCTTATGTTGATAGTTTAGCTGCTTCTGGTCTTTACAATAGAGTAGGAATTAATGATTTGGGAACTGTTGCTGCTGATACTGTACTTCCAATAGCTGGAGGTTCAACTGTAGCTTGGAACACTGAAAACGGTGCTTCTGCTGATGGTGGAGCTGACTTTGGAAAAGTAACTTTATCTCCAAACAGATTAACTGGATATGCAGATTTATCAAATGTTATATTAGCTCAAAACGGGCCAGCTGCTGAAGCTTCTGTAATGAGAGATATGGGAAGAAACATGGCAACTCAAATTGATGCTGCAATGTTCGGATCTTCTAATGTATCAAACGCTCCTGGCTGTATAGTTGGAACTTCTGGAACTTTAACATTTACTGAAGCTACTTTCGGTTCAGGTTCTATTGCTTCTGATATGTTAGAAGCTATCCAAACTGTTGCTGATGATCATGGATTAGATGGAAATTTATCTTTTGTAAACTCTTGGGAGCTTTATTCAGCAATCAAGAAAGAAGCTCAAGTTTCTTCAACTTATCCTTTATATGTAGATGATAGATTAGCTGGTTATCCAGGCTATTTCTCTTCTGCTCCTGCTTCTTCTGCTGGTGCATCTGGAGATGGAATGTTCGGAGATTTTGGACGTGTTTATTTTGCACAGTTCGGACCTTCAAACATTATTGTAGATCCTTATTCTGCAGCTGGAACTGGTGCTGTTAGATTGATAATGAATAACTATTTTGACTGGGGTGTTGCTTCTGGTGCATCTTTTGTTAAATATACTACATTAACTGCGTAACATAATAGTAATAATTTTTAAAAAGGGCTGGTTTTAAAGCCAGTCCTTTTTTTTTTAAAATAATTTAAAATGTATAGAAGTCTAAAAGAAGTTACTTTATCAACTACTCCATTATTTACAACTGCTGAAGCAAAAGATTTTCTTAAAGTTGACACTACTGCAGATGATACTTTAATTGATAATTTAATTAAAGCGGCAACTGAGTCTTGTCAAATTTATACTAATCAATATTTTTTAAATACTGTAGTAGAACAATATTCAGATAATTGGAGTGAAGTTTATACACTTTATAAAAGCCCAGTTGTTTCAATTACTCATATAAAGTATTATGATACTAATGATAGTGAACAATCTTTAGCTTCTTCTAATTATATTTTAGATAATGTTTCAAAACCTGCAAGAATTGGTTTGGCAGTAGATGCTACTTTACCAGACTTAGCCGATAGAATAAATGCAGTTCATGTTAAATATACAGTTGGTTATGGAACAGCTTCATCAGATGTTCCAGATGGAATTAAACAAGCTGTGCTTTTAACTTTAGGGAATTGGTATGAAAATAGACAAACCGTAATAACAGGAAGAACAGCAACTGAACTTCCTTTGTCAAGTCAATATTTATTAGATCAGTATAAAATACAAGTATGCTAAGTATAGGACAACTTGATAGAAGAATAGAAGTAAAATCTCCAACTTATACAACGGATAGATATGGAGCAGAAACAAAAGTTTATGCAACAGCTTATACTTTGTGGGCTCATGTAGATTGGAAAGCAAGCAGAAGAAAAGAAGAATCTCAAGAACAAGTTCAAGGAACTGACGTTGTTTTTTATGTTAGAAATTTAGGAGTTGAAATTTTGGGAACTTATAGAATAGTTTATGATTCTAAAACCTACATAATACATGGGATCAAACAAATAGATGGAAGAGAACAATTTTTAGAAATAGAAACAAAATTAAAAGATAATAACTAATGGGAGTTTCAGTAGAAGCAAGAGGCCTTAAAGAAATTGGACAAATGTTCAATCAACTTCCTAATAGAGTAAAGAAAGATTTAATATGGGGAAGATTTTGGAAAAAAGTTACCGTTCCTCTATTAGATGCTGCAATACAAGAAGCTCCAGTTGCAGATAAAGATGTTTCATATCCTCCTAACAAAAGTTTAACAATTGCAAGAGGAACATTAAAAAAATCTCTTAAATTTTACAGAACAAAAGCTTCAAAACAAAAAGGAGTTCATGGAGCTTACATAGGGCCAAGAGTAAAAGGAAAATTTAAGAAAAATATGGGTGGTTATTATGGAGCTTGGGTTGAATATGGTCATAGAAAAAGAGGAGGAAAAGGAATGACAACTGCCGATCCTTTCATGCAAAGAGCTTGGAATCAAAAACATGCAGTCGTTTTAGCAGATGGATTTACAGAAGCCGAAAAAATATATATTAAAGCAGTTCAAGCAGATTTGAGAAGATTAAAAAAATGGGGAAGAGCCGCTTATTAAAATGGATATAGGAAAAGCAATATATAAAATATTAAATGATAACATTGCAGTTGAATCAATGGTAGGAACAAGGATTGCTCCAAATGTAATGAAACAAACATCTCCATTTCCTTTTATTATTTATGATGTAACTTCAGATGATCCAGAAGGACAAAAAGAATCTGTAGCTTTATTAGACACAGCAACTGTAATGGTTTCTGCTTATTGTAAAACTTATGCAGAAGCTTCAAAACTTGGAAATTATATAAGAACAGCATTAGATAGAGTAAATGGAGTTTACAACGCTGTAAATATCCAATCAATTAATTTTGATGGTTACGATGATGTTTTTGATGATATGAGTGGAAGTGATGGGATATATAGAAAATCATTAAACTTTGATATTAGAATAATTAATTCATTTAATAATATTTATTCTACTCATTTTGATGGAGTGGATGATTTTATTTCTTTAGGTGTTACTGGAATGAGTGCTGCAAAAAATACAGGTTCTATTTCAGCTTGGTTTAAATTAGAAACAACAACTGCAAGTGGAGATATAATGAGAATGTTTGGAGATTCAAGTAATAGTATTCGTATTTTTTATCATGCTGCAAGTAATGAATTAAGAACTTTATATGTTGCAGGAGGATCAGTAAATACAGCTTTAACAACTGATGCAATTGAAGCAGATAATTTATGGCACCATGTTTCTTCAACATGGGATTCTTCTGGCAATTTAAAAATATATTTAGATGGAACTTTAAAAGCTACAACAGCAATTTCAGGAACATTTACTGGAAGTTTTTCAGCTGCGTCAATAGGGAATAATACTCAATCAGGAGGTTATTGGAAAGGAAATATTGATGAAGTTACTTTATTCAACATAGAATTAAGTTCAACTCAAGTAACTTCTTTATATAATGATGGATTACCATTTAACCCAGAACCATTAACAAATTTAATTGGTTACTGGAAAATGGGAGATGGAGGAATAGTTGGAAATCCAATTGCAACTTATCCAACAATAGTAGATGAAACAGGAAATAATGATGGAACAATGACTAACATGACATCAACAGATTTTCAAGCTGATGTTCCAGAATAAAGATATGGAAAAAAAGTATGTTATAATAGAAAAAAGTTATGTTGATTCAGTTGATTTTCAAAAAGTAATTGAAACATCTGAAGCAACATTAAGATATAATTTGGATGGAAGTAAAACAATAATTAAATTTATTGGAGAGGTGCCTGATTTTTTAAGTGGGGATAAAATATATTCTCATTCTGAAATAATAGAAACTATCAATAACCCAGATAATGGTTGGATTGATACAAACGAATAAAGAAATGAAATATACATTAAAAAAACAATTAGTAGTTAATGCTCATAAAACCTTACAAGCAGGAGCGGTTATGGATGTAACTCAGGAATATGCAAAATGGTTAGATGATAATGGTTACGGAACAGAAGAAAAGAAGAAAGGAAAAAAGAAAACGAAAACAAAAAATAAAGCTTCGGAAGAGAAGCAAGAATTATAATATTAATATATAAAAAAATAAAATTATGGCAGCAAGTGATGGACAATTAAATGGAACGGAAATATCCGTATATGTTGCAGGTACTTTGGTAGCTTACAGCACCAACGCAACATTAAATATTAACAACAATACCAGATCAATTTCTTCAAAAGAAAGTGGTGGTTGGGAGGAAAACGCAGAAGCAATGAGATCTTGGGATGTTTCTTGTGATGCTCTTTATGCTTGGTTAACTCCTGCAGGAGGAGCAATTGCAAACAAAACTCTAAGTGATATGTTTACTGCATATATTGCTACAAGAACAACTTTTGAATTAGTATTTGGAAACACTGAATCAGCAGGAGATGGATGGACTAAATACACAGGAAACGCTATTCTAACTTCAGCTTCGGTTACAGCTCCTTTAGAAGATACAGCTACATTTACCGTAAATTTTCAAGGAACAAGCACTTTAACTCAAGCTATTGATGCAGCATAATATTAACTTTAAAAATCAAATAAGATGGCAGTACAAGATGGACAGTTAAATGGAACTCAACTTGGTGTATATGTTGCGGGAACTTTGATAGCTTTTAGCACCAACGCAACAATAAATATTAATCATAGTACCAGAAACACCTCTTCAAAGGAATCTGGAGGTTGGGAAGAATCAATGGAAGGAATGAGAACATGGGATGTTTCTTGTGACGCTCTTTATGCTTGGTTGCGTTCTGATGGAGGAGCAATTGCAAAAACTACTATGAGTGATATGTTTACAAATTACATTAATACAAGAACAAGTTTTGAATTAACTTGGGGATCTGCTTTAACAACTGGAGTTGGTTGGACTAAATACGTTGGCACGGCTTGGATGACTTCCGCGAGTATTACAGCGGCTACAGAAGAAACGGCTACTTTTTCAGTTAATTTTCAAGGATCTGGATCATTGACACAAACAATTGACACAACTTCCTAAAAGGGAATTATAGAGCCAGCCCTTGCGTTTTCTTTTCTGAGTGCGGGGGTTGGTTTCTTTTAATATCAGAAAAGACAAAAACTTAGAAAAAATGAATTATGAAATTTTAGAAATTGGAGAACACAAAATGGCAGTAAGGTTTGGATTTAATGCTCTTAGAAAATACAGTTTAATGACTGGAGCAACAATGAATGACATTAACAAATTAGCATCAGGAGAGTTAACTTTTAATGATGCTTTCAGTTTGATTTATTGTGGAATTGAAGATGGTTATAGAGCATCAAAACAACCATTTAATTATTCTTTAGATGATATAACTGATATGTTTGATGGAAACATGGATTGTATGGAAAAAGCTTTTGAGATACTTGCAAGAGCAATGGGAGATGGAAATGAAAAAAAGCCGAAGGCCAAGCGAGTGAAGAAGAGCTAACTTGGCCTAAATTAGAACAACTAGCATTTGGGCAGTTACGAATGAATGTTAATGATTTTTATGATATGTTACCAAGAGAGTTCTGGAACAAAGTTGATGGTTTTTATGAACTGGAAAATATGAGGCAAAGAATTGATTGGGAACGTACAAGATGGAGCACTTGTTTACTGTTAAACATTCAGCTTCCAAAAAATAAAAGTATAAAACCAACTGATTTAATTAAATTTGATTGGGAGAAGGATAATGATAAAATAGATTTTGAAGATTTGAAAAATAAAGCAGAATTATTTAAAAAAAGAATAGAACATGGCAAGTAAGGCAATAGGATTTTTAAATTTTAAATTCTCAGCAGATTTATCTGCTTTTGAGAGAGCAATGAAAAAAGCTCAAAAGAATTTAAACAAGTTTGGAAAAAATGTAACTAAAGCTGGACAAAATTTATCAAAAAATTTAACTCTTCCTATTATAGCTTTGGGAGCTGCATCTATTAAATCTTTTGATCAACAAGCAAAGGCAGAAACGAAACTACTTACTGCATTAAAAGGCAGGGAAGATGTTCAAAAAAGATTAATTAACCAAGCCAAAGAACTTCAAAAAGTAACTTTATTTGGAGATGAAGCAACTATTGAATCTCAAGCGTTACTTGCTTCTTTAGGGTTAACAGAAGAGCAAATTGTAATGTTGATGCCTCAGATTCAAAATATGGCAACTGCTCTTGGAATGGATTTAACAGCTGCAACATCTTTAGTTTCAAAAAGTGTTTCAACTACCACCGACGCATTAGCAAGATATTTTGACACTGGTTTAAAAGGTGTAACTGGACAACAAGAAAGAGCTGTTGTTTTAACGGAAGCATTAACCAAGAAATTTGATGCTCAAGCTGAGGCCGCTGCTAAAGTTGGAGCAGGGCCTTTAATCATGATGAAAAATCAACTTGGAGATTTGGGAGAAGAACTTGGTAGTAGATTGATGCCTTTTGTTCAGAAGTTCATTGATGTTATGGTTGATTTGATGGGAAAGTTTGATGGACTTTCGGAAAAAACAAAAGACAATATAGTTAAATGGGGTTTAATATTAGCTGCAATAGGGCCTGTTTTATTGATTTTAGGTAAAGTAGCTATAGCAATAGGAGCTTTAATGACACCTGTTGGACTTATAACAATAGCAATAGGAAGTTTAACTGCTGCTTTTATTTATTTAAAAACAAGTGCTTCTGATGTAGCAAGATCGGTAAGGAATAGCTTTAGAAGCATGACTAATAATGTTATAATAAATATAAATAGTCTAATTGCTGGTTTAAATTCACTTGGTGCAAATTTGGATATTATGCCTGTATTTGCTTTAGAAGAAGCTCCAGAAAAAAAGAACAATCAAAATAGTAGTAAAAGTTCATTTTTTAAAACTCTTCAAAAATTACAAGCACAAGCATTATCAAGTGTATCATTAACAACAGGAGAAATAGGAGGAACAGGAGGTACAGAAGAAGGACTTGGAAAAACTGTTAAACAAATGGAAGCTCTTTCATTAGCAACTCATGACACTTTTGAAGAAATAAGTTTACTTTCACATAGATTAGAAGGTGTGGAAATGCCAGAGAATTTGTTTAATACAGATCCTATAGAGGAATATAGAGGGTCTTTAGGGGATTTGGGAGAGGAAATGGCCACTTTCATTGGAGAGGATATAAAAACACTGGAACAAATTACTCATGACGCAGCAATGAAAATAGCTAAAAATTTAGCTCAGGGAGCAGAATCATGGGAGGAGTATGGGAAAAATATAAAAAATGTTGTTAGAGAAACAATTGGAGCTATTCTTTCACAATTTGTAATGACTGTTGCTCTTTCTGCTTTAAAGTCAATTCCATTTCCTTTTAATATTATTGCTGCTGGTGTTGCTGCTGGTGTTGCAAGAACTGCTTTCAACCAAATGGTTCCAGAATTTGCAGAGGGAGGATTGGTTTTTGGGCCTACAACAGCTCTTATTGGAGAGGGAGTTGGAACAACCGCTTCAAACCCCGAAGTGGTAGCACCTCTTGACAAACTAAAACAATACATGGGAGGTGGAAATCAAAATATAATTGTAGAAGGTGTATTAAAAGGAAATGACATATATTTGTCAAATAGAAATACATCAATAAACAGATTAAGAACAACATAATATGGCAAGATCTTCATATAGCTTACAAATATTCAAAACGATAAATTTAAAATCACTAAATGGATCAACATATTCAGCAAGAATTTGGTATTCATCAGCTAATACTGGAGAATGGAGAATAGCTCAAAATGGATTAAAATTAGATTGGGAATCAGAAAATGTTCAAGATAAAAATTCCCCAATTTTAGCTTCTAAATTAACGTTAGATGTTTTAGTTGAAGATTCAACTCAGGAAAATCAAATAAATGCTTTTAATGAAGATCCAGAAAGAAGTGTTTGGGTTACACTTAATGAAGGGGCAACTGTAGCTGGCTCTTTATTGTGGTCAGGTTATTTGATACCAAATTTTGATGTTAGAGATGATTTGTCTTATCCTTATGTTTCAACTTTGGTTTTTGTGGATGGAATTGCAAGTCTAAAAGAGATTCCTTTTTTAAGAGAAACAAACAGTGAAACCTCTGCAGTTCCATCTTTTCCGTATGTGAAAGCTGATACTTTTGCAAATGCAGGTTACAAGGAAATTGTAGGAACAACATCATCTTGGTTAAAATTAATTTTAGATAATACTGGAATGGTTTTAGAGTCTGATGAAGTAAGTTCTGGAGCGGGACTTGCAAATTATCTTATTCAAACAGCTGTTAATTGGTGGAATGAAGATATGGATGTAACTCCAGAAGTTGCAACATGTCCTTTAACTAAAACACGAATAAATGTAACTGATTTTTATGAAGTTTCAGATGAAAATAAATACACGCCTCCAGATTCATATTCTGTATTGAAAAGTATTTGTAAATCTTTTAATATGAGAATGTTTTACTGGGAACATACTTTTCATTTCATACAAGTTTCTGAATATAACACAAATGAAGAGGGAGTTGCCCCTTATACCACACCAATAAACATTCCAACAAGAGAGTTCTATCATACAGGAACATTTAGAACAAGTAGAAACTATTTTGGAACAAAGAATTTTTCAATTTACAATCAAGTTATTGAAAATGGAACAACTAATGGAGGATTACAGAAATTAGCAACAACTACATATGAAGCTTTACCAGCTATTAAAAGAACACTAACTTATTATGCTGAATTTGCTGGAGGTAATTATTTTAACGGCTTTCCTTTATTTTTAACTCATAACACTGTTTCTGGATTACCTACTACATGGCCAACTGATAACGCTTCTCACACATTTACACAATTTTCTCAAACTGGGCAAGAATACAATGTAATGACTTTAACAGACGCTAATCAGTTGTCTGGATTTAATTGTAGAATTTATTTAACTTTTACCAATTCTGCAAATGCTGATTTGCACATGACGCTTTTATTTACTATTAGAGCAAAACCATCAACATCAGCTTGGGGAGATACTGATAATATGACCTTATATAAAGATAATACAAATGAGTTAAAATGGAAAATTAATGAATTTCCATTGTTAAATAACCAAGAGTATATTAGACACAACACAATAATACCAAATAATTGCAATGATAAAGTGATGAATGTTTTTGATGGTTCAACAAATCATCAGACTATCGCAACAGATAATTTACTTCCAACTGATTCAGCTTTTACTGAAAGTTGGGATTTTCAATTTTACACTTTTACTGAATATGATAATGACGCTACAAGACCAATGTATGCATATACGCAACAATCTGCAGGAAACTCTGGATATTCTCACGGAGGTATTAACGCAATTTCATTAGGAGCCACCAATTCTGCTGGTGCAGCAGCAACTGTTTACAAAACTCCAACTTTTTATGCTTTTGATTATTTAGATACATTAAGTACAGTTCCAAATGGAGGAGTTTTTTTTGAATCACTATTTGTTCCAGTAAAAACAGGAGGAATATCTTTTGGAAATAATACACAAGAAATACAAGTTGCACAAAGTGGAGATGATAAATTTGAGTATAATGTTGGTACAATAGCATTTGGAGATGGATCTGGTGCAGATACAAATTCTACTTTTCAAGTTTATGATGGATCTGATTGGGTTTATGTTAGTCCTTTTGGAAAATGGGCTAAAGGAATATATACTTGGAATGGAAGTGCTTTTGTTTATAGTGCTTTAACTTATGATAAAAAGAGTCAGGTTTTAGTTGGAGAGGAGATAATGAATAACCAAAGTGAAACAATTTTAACTTTTAGTGGAACTACCGCTTTATCTTCAGTAGATAAATATTATTCAGGAACTACTAAATTGAAATTTATGAATCCATGTAGTAGAATGGTAGATTCAGATGGCAAAAAATACATGATGATGAGAAGTACCTTTAATATAGTTAATGATGAATGGAATGGTCAATGGGCAGAAGTTTCTTATCAAGTTCCAACAACCGTTACAATTGGAAGTGCAAACAGGAAAGCTGGAGAGGGTTTGCCAGCTGAAACTCCAGTAACAAATTAAAAATAACTATGATAACATCAAATATTCTTATTCAACCTCAAGAAACTCAAAATATTGAAAACGCTCTTTCCATTAGTACATTAACAGCAGAATATAATGAAGGAGATGCAATAACTACCTCAACAGCTATAAATTGTAGAAAATTAGCTGTTGCATTTAAAGCTGGAGATAAAATAAAAATAAATGGAACTTCATTAACTGTATATGCAGACGCTGCAGTTGAAGCAACTTCCTTTTTTGTCGAAGCTATAACATTAGAAAATCCTTTAGATTTTAATGCAAAAATAGCTATAGATCAAAATAATATGTTTGTTCAATACCAAAGAAAAACAGAAGGAAAAATTGGAGGGATGCCAGTAACTGCAAATTCTTTAGGGCCAATAACAGATACATCAGGAGTTTACAACATAACAGGAGTTGATCCAACTTATGTCAAGGTTCTTCCAAGAGATTTTATGATTAATGAAGATGGAGCTTATGAGGCCTTAGAGTTTAAAGATTCAGCAAATTCAGGCTTACAAGTTGGAGATGCTGCTCAGGAAATGGTTGCAACAGTAAACATTCCTTATGGAACATCAGCAACTGCGGTGGCTATTTGGGGTTCTAATACTTCAAAAACAGTTGAGGTTTATCAATGTAATGTTAACGCAAACGGAATAGGTTCTTCAATAGGTTCTGGGGTTACTGATGGAGGGGCGATTGAATTAACTGAAGCAATACCATCAACAAGTACAAACTATTTATTAATATTAGTAAAAGTAACGGCTACTTCCAACAGAATATATGGAGGAAAAGTTACATTAACACAAAATTAGAAAAAATGAAAGATACAACTCAAGTCATATTAGCAAATGGAGGAGCTTCTGCAACTATGTTGACAGAATGTAATAACATTTTAACATTTATTTCGCTCACATTGGCGATAGCCTTTACTATCTACAAATTTTATAAATTATCCAAGAAGTAAACAACATAAAGTTAATAACTTTCATTCAATCAATGTTTTATTATAATTTTTTTTATAATTTTACAATATGAGATATTTCAATATTTCTGAATTTGATTCTGGACTTCCAAATGAGAAGGGAACAGGGGTTAATATGAGTCCTGTATTCTTAGAGTTTATTGATGAATTAAGATCAAGATGTAACTTTCCTTTTGTTGTAACCAGTGGCTATAGAACGGAAGCTTATCAACAATCTTTAACTGATAGAGGTTATAAAACAGCAAAAAAAGGACAATCTCCACACTTAAAAGGATTGGCTGCTGATATTGCAATTTCAGATAGTGTAAAGAGAGCTCTATTTGTAGGCCATGCTTTGCAATTAGTTCACGAATTAGGATTACCATTTAGAGTTGGAATAGCTGGGAAGGGAAAAGGCAATTTTTGCCATATTGACATTGATGAAGAAAAAACTAATCCAAGGCTCTGGATTTACTAAAAACAGCTAATAGAAAGAGCTGAAATACTTTCTTATAATTAAAATTTTACAAAATGTTAAAAAATTGGTTACAAACAATAATTTTAAGGGGAATGGGTAATTCTCGCAAATTCTGGTATATGGTTATAGGGGTACTTACAACCATTTTTGCCGATACTTTTAATTTGAATCCTGAAGAAGTGAACAATATTCTAATGAGCGTTGGAGCTCTTATTCTTGGTCAAGGATTTGCAGATATGAATAAAAAGAAGTAAATAAATGAAGAGCAAATATCTAAATTATAAGGATGAGATATTAGAGCTTTTTGATAATGGTCAAAATTACATGGAAATTTCAGGCTTCCTTATTGATAAATATAAGCTTGATGTTTCCGTTGACTATCTAAGAAAACAAATAAAAGATGTAGTTCATTATTTAATTGCAGACAAAGATATTATTGAGTATAATATCCGACTTGCAAAACAGAAACAAAAGTTCCAAGATTTAAACAGAATTGAAAGAAAGTCATTTAGAGAGGGTTCAAGACAAGAAAACGCACTTGTAGAGTATAACACCGAAATCATCAAACTATTAAAGAGAGAGAGTTTAAAGACCAAACTGAGCAAAAAGAAACATAACACTGAAGCAGCAATAGTTATTCAATTGGCTGATTTGCACCTAAATGAACTTGTAGAACTTGAATCCAATAAATATGATTTTGATATTGCTTCAAAACGTCTTCAAAAATATGCTTATAAAGTCAAAGAGTATGTTAAATTCCACAAAGCAAATAAAGTATTAATTGCAATAACTGGAGATTTAATTAATTCAGATAGAAGATTAGATGAGAAACTTGCAATGGCTACTAATAGAGCAAAGGCTACATTTTTAGGAGTTCATTTGTTAAAACACTTTATAGTGGATATAAACGAAGTTGCAGAGGTTCAAGTTTGTTGTGTAACTGGGAATGAATCAAGAGTAAATTTTGAACTTGGGTGGGTAGACATGGTTGCTTCTGATAACTATGATTTTACAATATTCGAGATGCTGAGGTTGCTATTACCAGATATTAATTTCTTGAGGGGAGATGCTCTTGAATTGGTAGTAGAAATAAATGGAAAAAATATGTTGGCAATACATGGCCATCAATTAGGAAAAATGGATTCCAATCAAGTTGGAAAAGTAATATCTAAATATAGTGCAAAAGGAGTTATAATAGACTTTATTATATGTGGCCACCTCCATGAAACTATGATTCGGGATAATATTGCAAGAAGTGCTTCATTGGTTGGATCTAATGCTTACAGTGAGAATGCATTGAATTTAAGTGGAACAGCCGCTCAGAATATTTATTGCTTTACAGATGATGGCAGACATGATATAAGAATAGATTTACAGGAAACAAATGGATGGGATGGTTATGATATAAAAGAAGAGTTATTTGCTTATAATGCAAAAAGTGCACAAAAAACTCATAAAAAAGAAACAATATTCAAAATAATTATATAATATTGCTCCATATTTGTTAAGTAATAAGTTGTTTAGTTGAAAAGGGAGTTGAATTTTAAAGGGGTTCAGCTCCTTTTTTTTATAGTTTACGTTAAAACTAACGAAAAATCAACGAAATGTTAGTAACTAAAACACACAAAAAACCAAAAAACTTTTATTTGCTAGGTTAAAAATAAATGTAAAAAAGTTTGTAGATGTTAAAAACTTACTTATTTTTGTTTCATAATTAATAACTAATAAAAATGTATAAAATAACTCACAAGAAAACAGGATTCATTCATTACTTTAATTCAAAAGAAACTGCAAATTTTGTTAATGCTAATGGATCTAAAAATTACAAAGTAGAAGAAGTTAGAACTTTAAACAAGTCAGAAATCTTTTACGCTTTTTTAACTTTAACTTTAATGGCAGTTTTTACTCTTGCCTTTATATATTATGCAACCAATTAAAATGGAAGAAAAACTAAAACAAGCAAGATTTGCATTGATGACAATGTTTGAAGTATTAGAGAAAGATATTCTATTTATGAATAGTAGAAAACAAAATAATGTTCATGCAAGAATGTACTATAATTATTATTTATGGAAAAAATTTAATATTCCTCATAATCATATAAAAGATTATATTGATGGAATGCATCATGCAACGAGCATTTACTTAAAGAATAAATTAGAATTTGAAATGAATAAATATGATTCTGTTGCAATGGAATGGAAAACATTTTTATTTTTTGCAGATTATCAAGAATGGAAACAATTAGAAGATATTAAAGATATTCAAAATAAATATATAATATAAATAAAAAAAACTATGAAGGGAATTTTAGCTACAGGAAACAACGAAACAAAAAGAGAAATAGTTCCATCTGGAACTCACATTGCAAGATGTTATTCAATGATCCATATTGGAACAGTTGAATGGGAATGGCAAGGAGAAACAAAATACTCAAATAAAATTAGAGTTACTTTTGAATTACCTAATGAAATGAGAGATTTTTCAGGAGAGCAAAAGCCAATGGTAATAAGTAAAGAATATACTTTATCTTTACATGAAAAATCTAATCTGAGAAGAGATTTAGAGGGTTGGAGAGGTAAATCTTTTACTAATAAAGAATTAGCTCATTTTGATATAACAAACTTAATTAGCAAAGAATGTAATATTTCTATTATCCATAAGACTTCAAAAAGTGGAAATGAATTTGCTCAAATAGGAAGTATTTCAGGAATAACAAAAGGAACTAAATGCCCTAAACAATTCAATGATTCATTCATATTTAATTATCATGATAATTTTAATGAAGATTGGTTAGAACTACAACCAGAATGGATTAAAGAACAGATTAAAAATACTGATGAATATAAAAATAAAATGAATCAGAAGAAATTCCAAGATACTCCAACTGATGATATGCCGTTCTAAAGAAATAATTAAGGAATGTTTTAGACTACCATTAGTAAGTGTAGGTATCATTCCTTTTTTGTTTCTTTTTAATAATTAAAATTATGATAAAAGGATTTGAAAAATTAACAGATGAACTAACGGATGATGAACTTAAAAAAGTTCCATTAATTGTTAAGGGTATTAGTAAACGTATTGGAAAAGAAAATGCAGTTACTTCAAAGGTTATTTGTGATAAAATGAATTTGATTGGAGTTAGATTGAGAAAGATAATACACTTTATTAGAGTAAACAATTTACTTTATGGTTTGTGTTCTAACTCTAAAGGTTATTATGTTGCAAAAAACATAAAAGAACTTGAGGATAATAATAAAAGTTTACAACAAAGAATTACATCTCAAATTGAAATATTAAACTCTCTGGAAAAACAATCTGTTATGTTTGGAGGAACTGGAGAACAAACTGATTTTGAATGAACATAAAAAGAATCCAGAAAAGTAAAAACTACTCTATAATTTCTAATGAAATATTGAGAAGAAAAGATTTAAGTTTAAAGGCAAAAGGGTTAATGAGTCTAATATTATCTTTACCAGATTCATGGGATCTTACAGTAAATGGATTAGTTGAGATAATTAAAGAGTCAAAGAACACTGTTTACTCAATTCTAAAGGAATTAAATGGGTTTGGATATGTTGAACGTAACCGAATAACAGATAAGACTGGAAAAGTGGTTAAATGGGAACTTATAGTTTACGAACAACCACATACCAAAAAGCCACAACTTAAAAAACCAGATGTGGAAAACTGCACACAAATAATTACTGATAATAAAATAAATACTAATTTAAATAAGTTATATTGGATTGATGAAATTCAAGAGTTAAATTATCCAAAAGAAATGAAAGAAGATTTTATTGGATATTGGAGTGAAGAATCTAAAACAGGTAAAACAAGGCAATCAATGCAGAAAACTTGGAATACTGAAAGAAGATTAAAAACATGGGCAAAAAATGATAAGAATTGGAATAGAACTAAAACATCAAAAATAGATGCTCAAATTGATTCTTATGTTGGAGCATTAAATTTATTAGAAAAAAAATATGAAAGAACTAACTAAAAAATGCATAGGGCTAATATCAAACACTTTAGTTCAATTAGGACAAACAAAGTCTGATAAGGATATATTAATTCTTGCTTCTACCCTTGCTGAGGACTTGATGAGAGATTTTGGAAATATGAGTTGGAATGATGTTGAGGAGGCCTTCCGCTCTGGAATTAGAGGAGATCGTTTTGTAGTGAATGTTCAAACCTATTATATATGGCTCAGAGCTCAAAAGAAATTGATTGATGAAGATATATGGAAAAAGAACAATCAAGTAACTTACAGACCAGATAAAAGATTAAATTATAGACCAAGAAAAGGATCTGGGTTATTAACTATTAAAAAATTATTATGATCAAAGGACTATTCGTATCTTATAATGATCCAAGAGATGAAAAGGATGAAGTAGAACACTATTGTAAGAATTGCCAAATGGAAGAGGTTGAAGAGAAAGGAGAAGTATGTGATGAGTGTTATGATAATTACTATTGTGCTTGTGGTAAGTATAAAAAGGTAAAAGAATCTAATTTATGTAAAGCATGTTTACTATAAACAATTTAATGTTTATAACTTTTAAAACAAAAGAAACATTTTTAAAAATTATTTATAAATTTGTAAAATGAGAAATATAAAATCAATTATATCAATATTAAAAAATATGATTACTATTATATTACTAACTCCAATATTGATATTTGTTTATACAATTAAAATAATTATACAGACTATTGAAAGCTTTTGGAAAAATAATTAAAGGAAAGATTCTTTTTGATGATCGGGCGAAATTCTTAAATGATGTTGCTAAATTTGATGATGATATTAAAATAGTTATTGAAGTTAGAGAGGCTAAAGATATTAGAACAAACGCTCAGAACAGATTATGGTGGAAATGGATTGAACTAATAGCTGATGAAACTGGAAATGAAAAACAAGAAATACATTCTATTTTGAAATATAAATTTTTATTAAAAGAAGAAATGATTGATGGAGAACTTCATCAAGGGTTAAAGAGTACAACAACATTAACAAAGGAAGAGTTTGCTAAATTAACTCAGGAAGTTTTTTATTGGGCAAATGACACATTAAATATTAATCTTCCGAATGAGTGAAGAAAGATTACAGAGTGAGGTTGTTAAGTATATTCAATTACAATATCCTAAAGTTAAATATTGTGCATCTCTCGGAGGACAATATCAACCATTTCAATCTCAAAGAAACAGAGCTAGAAAAACAGGATATGTAAAAGGCTTTCCAGATTTATTTGTATATGAAGCTAGGAACGGTTATCATGGATTGGCATTAGAAATTAAAACAATAAAAGGAAGAGCTACAAAGGAACAGAAAGAATGGATAGAAGCATTGAACGAAAGAGGTTATAAAGCTGAGGTTGTAAAAGGATTGCCAGCAATATTAGACTTAATAGATAGTTATCTTAATGAAAAAGATTAGCGATAAACAAAAGAAAGAAAAAAGAAAACTATCTATAATTTATAAAGAGATAGCAGAAGAGAGAGGCCATTATTGTTCAGGGTGTGGAAGGTCTGATGTTCCATTATCTCATTCTCATATAATACCAAGAAGTAGAAGAAAGGATTTGGTAACAGACAAAAGGAATATAACGTATCATTGTTTGAGTATTGGAGAACATAAAGGATGCCATGATATGTGGGAAACAAAAGAAAGAGATAAATTATTAGATTACTGCAAGAACATGGAATATATATTAGAAGTAGACACTGAATATTATTTTTTAATAACTGATTAATGGCAAAGAAAAGAAAATTGAATAGTAAGAATCCTAAATGGAATAAGGATATAAAAGAAAAGGAGTGGAGCAAAAGAATATTAATGAAAGAAGTTAGAGGAATAAAGGTTTACTTCTGCTGGGAATAAATATATGAATTTATTTACAATACAATGGGCATCATCTAATTTACCAAAGGATCATAAATATATAATCTTTAATGATGGTAAAACCTCAGCTATATATAAAAGATACTTATGGATAATATATATAAGAATAACAAAGAAACATAAAAACAACTTAGAACAATATAATTTATTAACTAAATATAAAACATTAACTAATTAAAAAAAATGCCTACACTACCTAAAGGTAAACAAAGGCCGTGGATTCCAGTAAGGCCCAGTCATATGAGAGATGTGGACAACTCTTCATTTTATAACTCAAGAAGATGGAGATCTATTAGTAAACACTTTAGAAAGAAGAATCCTTTATGTGCACAGTGTCAAAGAGATGGTAACGGGCCAACAGCTGCAACAGTATGTGATCACATTAAACCAATATCTCAATATGGAATGGGAGTTGCAACAGATATAAAGAACTTACAATCCCTTTGTACAAAATGCCACAACTCCAAGTCAGGAAGAGAAAGTTCTGAGATGAGAAAAACAAAGGTCTATGATAGAAAAAAATAAAAAAAATATAATGGGAGGGGGTATAAATATCTTAAATGGAAAGTATTTGTACATC
>VTLG01008861.1_pt1 | contig 24622 bp, 23 predicted proteins | sample 4694571 | NCBI WGS metagenome assembly VTLG01 (sample SAMN12604809, study PRJNA352737) | marine metagenome | biome: ENVO:00000447; feature: ENVO:00000209|ENVO:00000569|ENVO:01000036; material: ENVO:00002151; isolation source: viral sequences binned using virsorter ...
CGTTGGATCGTTACCACTCATGACCATATCAAAGAAATGGGTTTACGCTGCAATCAGCTCGCTTTTATTCATGACGAGTTGCAGTTCGAATCTGAACCAGAACATGTTGATGATCTCAAATCTCTTCTTGTTCTCTCCGCTGCTGAAGCAGGCGAGTATTATAATATGCGAATACCCGTAGGTGCAGAAGCAAAGGATGGTCTTACTTGGGCCGACACTCATTAATTTATGAAATTATTAATAGATGCAGACTTCATCGTATACAAAGCGTGTGCGGCTGCAGAAAGTGAAGTGGACTTTGGTAACGATGTTATCCTTGTCACTTCTAACTTTAGTGATGCATACCGTGCAACAAAACGAGAACTTACCAAACTTGAAAACAAATTTGGGTCATTCTCTTCTATGATACTGTTCTTTTCGGACAGTGAAAATTTTAGGAAAAAAATTTTACCAGAATACAAAGGTCATCGAAATCGTAAAAAGCCTTGTGGATACAAACGTGTCATCAAGGAATTACGCAAAGAGTATAAGGTTATTATTAAACCAACTCTTGAAGCTGATGATTCGATGGGAGTTTATGCTACCAAGTACCCTGGTAATATAATTGTCTCTCCTGATAAGGATATGAGACAGATACCTGGAACTTTATATAACTTCGAAGAAACTTTCACAATCACACCCGAGGAGGGTGCTAAATGGCATCTTGTCCAGTCAATGGCAGGTGATCAGACTGATGGATACTCAGGAGTCCCTGGGATTGGAGTTAAAAGGGCGGAAGCTCTCTTTAAAGAGAAAGGTTACACTTGGAAAACAGTTGTTGATGCATTTAAAGAGAAAGGTTACACTCAAGTAACTGCCTTGGCTAATGCTAGACTGGCTCGTATACTTACAGTGGATGATTATGACTTCACAAAAAAAGAACCAAAACTTTGGACCCCCACCTCCGATTACACAGTTGACAGTGGAACAGGATCTCCAAATGAGGTTGATAGAGGACAAACTAAAGAGCGGTAATGCAAAGTATGATGATGTTGTCACTGTATTCTTAGCTTTACAAAGGCAAAACTTTGTTCTCACAAATTCACTCTTAAATTTAGTTGACAAATGGCCAAAGGTCCAACTTACTACCAACGAGGTTCCTGCGATGTTTGGGATTTTATTAGAGAACAAGGACTAAACTTCCACCTCGGCAATGCTATCAAGTATATCTGCAGAGCAGGATACAAAACAGATAGCAAGATACAAGACTTAGAAAAAGCTATTCACTATTTAGAAAACGAACTCCACCATGAAAAAGACATTTATTTCAGAGCAAGCCAAGGAATTCCGTATGAAATACAATCTGCGGAACTCCCCGAATCGAGGGACACGTTCATATCAGAAAATGCTTGTGATTGAAGAGTTCAAAGAATTTTTAGAAGCTGAAGACCAACTATATAGGGATAACCCTACTGTACAATCAGAAGCTCTGAAAGAATTAGCTGATCTAGTTTATGTATGCTACCAATATGCTGAGAATATGGGTTGGTTGTTAGATGAAGCAATGAACAGAGTTCATGAAAGTAATATGTCCAAGCTCGGTGAGGACGGTAAACCAATATACCGAGAAGATGGAAAGGTTCTTAAAGGACCAAATTATAAACCACCTGATCTATCTGATTTAACATGACAGCAGAATTAATCTCCCGCACTGGTCGGGTCCAGTCATGGCTGGATAACCCAGAATCACGCCTCCCAGTGAGTTGTACTGTCTTTGTAGTAGAAGACTCAATGGAGGGAAAGAATGGAATCGAAGCAAGTTGGAGATACGTCAGCCATGGACTCAGATTTGGAGCAGGGGTTGCGGTCCATTTATCTAAGCTCAGACCCAAAGGAAGTGAAAACGGAAAAGGTCTTACAGCTTCTGGCCCAGTATCATTTGCAAAAATCTATTCAACATTAAATGAAACACTTAGACGTGGTGGCCACTATAAGAACGGTGCGGTGGTTGCCCATTTGGATATTGATCACCCCGATATTCTTGAGTTCGTGCAGCTTGAAAGGCATGATGCTCCGTGGATTAAACGTACCGTCGATCTCGACGCCGGACTTTGGAACAGAACAGATGCCAGAGTTAAAGACGCCATCCTTGAAGGAATTAAGTCCGGGGATATCTGGCTCAACAAAATAAAATACGATAACAACGGAAAAAGAATCTATGGAAACGTGTGTCTTGAGGTTTACTTGCCCTCACGAGGAACATGCTTGCTCCAGCATTGCAATCTCGCAGCTTGTGACCCACGGGATCTCAAAAAGGCTTTCGCTCAAGGTATGTCCGAGCTGTGCGATCTCCATGGCAGAACAGGTGTTGGAGGGACTGGAGAGTACTTACCCTCGGATATCGACAGGCAAGTTGGGCTCGGAATGCTTGGCTTGGCCAACTTCCTCAGACGATGTGGATTAACCTATGAAAGGTTTGGTGCAGCTTTAGAGGAAGTTAACAACCAAAGAGCTACAACAGATATAGAAGCACATGATGTAGCTTGGCAATTAAGAGAAGCTATCGAAGGTGCTGCATATATAGCAAAAAATAATAATATGGTGAGAGCTTTTGCTATAGCTCCTACTGCCTCATGCTCCTATAAGAGTGAGGATAAGGATGGCTTTACAGCTACTCCTGAGATAGCACCTCCTATAGCTAGGAGTGTAGATAGAGATAGTGGCACCTTTGGTGTACAACACTATGATTATGGCGATGTAGAAATCGCTAGTGAAGTCGGATGGGATGCTTATAGGAGTGTCGCTGATGGCATCATGATTATGTTAGAAAAAACGGGACTTCTTCACGGCTATTCATTTAATAGCTGGAGCGATGTCGTTACTTACGACAGGAACTTCGTGGAAGAGTGGTTACTTTCACCCCAGACCTCCCTTTACTACTCCCTGCAAGTAATGGGCGATGTACAAGATAAGAGCGATGCGTATGCAGCATTAGAAAAGTCTGAAGTCGATGATTACTTACAGGATATTCTCGGAAACGAGCCGATAACCTGTGACTGTCAAGAATAATGAGAAAACATCCTTATGATAAACTACTCGACCGCAAACGTAAGTGGTCCCCTGTAAAACCTACCGCTGGAAAGCTTAAAGAAGGTGCCGAAGAAACCATCCTCCGTGCTCTCTCAATACGTCATATGGAGCTCCCTGTTGGAGCATTCATTAATGAAGGTTTGGAGAAGAGTGTTCCCGATAATGCCAGGAAACTCCTTGAATCAAATGTTGAAGATGAGGAAAGGCACGACCTGGCGTTAGGATATATAGCAGATGTACATAATGTTAATGATAAAGACGAGAAGGAGGGTAAGTTACTAAGAGATGCTTGGATTGCACACCCTGACCATACAATTACCAAAGCTCTCGTGGCTGAAAGAGCAATCTTCTTTGTTCTTCTCCCTTTCTTTAGGTTTAATGGTGATCCTGCTCTACGCACAGTATCGGCAGATATCAGCAGAGACGAACAGATCCATGTCGGAAGTAATTCTCTTGTATGTGCAGAGTTGGGTCTTTCTGCTTCTCCTTCTCTGGATAAACTTAGGAAGGCCACCATTAACTGGGTTCTTCAACCCTTAGGTATAAATACCTACGATAAATATTTGGACAAAAAATTCTGGCTGGATGCAAGCGATCGCTTAATGTATGAAGGGAAAGCTCCCGAGTTTTCTGAGACTAAGCGAGCCCGCATGCCAGCTTTCTTTGAGCATTCTAATGTCAATCTCCCTAAATACGCTTAAGCTTCACAACGAAAGAGTTGATGATTTGTTTAAGAAAGTAGAGGACAATTTCAAATGGAATCCTGTCCACCCTAAAGAACCAATTGAATCAATCATGTACCGTGCTGGTCAAGCTAGTGTGGTAGAATATATACGAAACCTATTAGAGGAAGAATAAATTATGTGCGGAGGTAGACCCGCACCGCCACCACCACCACCAAGGATGGCCGTGCAACCAGCGTTGAGACCTGCTCCTAAACCAAGGCATGTCCCAACACCACAGCAGATCAAAAAAGAGACAGAAGATCCTACTGTAATCTCAGGAAAAAAGAAGACACCTCAAGAATTACTTAAAGTTAAAGAAGGTGTTAAACAATTCGATGCAATTGATCCTGGAATGAATGTAGATGCACCTGCTCAAGGAATACCAAACCCAAAAGCATAGGAGAATAATATGTGTATAGGAGGTAGCCTACCATCACCAGGACAACCAATGACAGTTGCACAGATGGAAGCCGAAACTGATAATCCTTATGAGAACCCAGTTTCTGGTACAACTGATCCAAGTTGGAAGAAACAAGATACATTAAAAGCAAACGTTTCTCAACCTGATGGTCAAGCACAAACTCAAACTCAATCTGAAAGATACGGATAAATTATGAAAGCACGTGATAGATACACTCAACTAACTAAAGGTAGAACACAGTTCCTTCATACCGCAGTTGAATGTTCTAGGTTAACGCTGCCTTATCTAGTACAAGAGGATCTTAGTTCACGACCTGAACATCAGAAATTACATACACCCTGGCAGTCAGTAGGAAGTAAATGTGTTGTCAATTTAGCAGCAAAATTAATGCTTGCTTTATTACCACCACAAACTAGCTTCTTTAAACTGCAGATAAGAGATGATAAACTTGGTGAAACTATACCGAGAGAAGTAAGAAGTGAATTAGATTTATCCTTTTCCAAAATGGAAAGGATGGTCATGGATTATATTAATGCCTCTAGTGATAGAGTAGTTGTCCACCAGGCACTCAAACATTTGATTGTCTCTGGAAATGCATTAATATTTATGGGCAAAGAAGGTCTCAAACATTATCCCCTAAACCGTTACGTGATTAATCGTGATGGTAACGGTCATATATGTGAGATCATAACGAAGGAACTTGTAAGTCGTAAGGTTTTAGGTCAAGATCTGCCTATGCCTTTACCAAATTCCCCAGGGGATGATGGTTACAAGACAGGATCAGATGATCATGACGTAGAAGTATACACTTACGTCCGACTCGATGATAATGGTAGATGGGTATGGCATCAAGAAGCATTTGATAATATCTTACCTGGTAGTCGCAGCACAGCTCCAAAGAATACTTCTCCCTGGCTCGTATTAAGATTTAATACTGTGGACGGAGAAGATTATGGACGAGGTAGAGTAGAAGAATTCTTAGGGGATATTAGATCTCTCGAAGGACTCTCTCAGGCACTCGTAGAAGGCTCTGCAGCAGCTAGTAAGGTAGTGTTCCTTGTATCACCATCCTCAACTACAAAACCAAAGACTATAGCCGATGCTGGTAATGGTGCAATCGTTCAGGGTAGACCTGAAGATGTAGGTGTTATACAGGTAGGCAAGACAGCTGACTTTAGAACAGCAGCTGAACAAATGCAGAACTTAGAACGTAGAATTAGTGAAGCATTCTTAGTACTGCAGGTTAGACAAAGTGAGAGAACAACAGCGGAAGAGGTACGCCTCACGCAAATGGAATTAGAACAACAGCTAGGTGGACTCTTCAGTTTGCTCACAGTTGAGTTTCTAATACCATACCTGAATAGAACATTACATATCCTACAACGTAGTAGAGAACTTCCTAAACTTCCTAAAGATTTAGTACGTCCTCAAATCGTAGCAGGTGTTAATGCTTTAGGCAGGGGACAAGATCAACAGAGTCTTGTTATGTTTATACAAACTCTTGCTCAAACCCTTGGACCTGAAGTGATAGGTCAGTTCTTAGATCCTAGTGAATTCATTAAGAGATTAGCTGCTGCTCAAGGTATCGATGTTCTTAATCTTGTTAAGTCTGCAGAGACTATGGAGCAAGAGCAACAACAACAGATGCAGATGCAACAACAGCAAGCATTAATGGAACAAGCTGGACAACTTGCAGGTTCTCCAATGGCAGACCCAAGTAAGAACCCTGCTTTAGGTAGAGGATTAAACGACGGATACGATCAACAATTAAATGAACAACAAGCCATCCAGGCCGAAGAAGGTGGCACAGAAGAAGCCGCTCCCCAAGGTTAGTAAACCTGAACCTTTGGTCTCACAAAATGATATTGCCAACCCAACTCCAATAGTAGGTAGACCTACCATAGGTCTTGATCCTAACTTTGTAGAAACAGTTGGGCTAGGTAATTTAAAAGTAGTCACTGCTCAAGGAATTAAAGATGACGGAAAAACTGACGTATGATCCCACCCCTGCAGATGCTCCCGAACTTTCCGAAGAGGAGCAGAACTCTCTGGAGGTGGCAGAGAAACTAGGTGAAGAAGAAGCTAAACAATACGCAGGGAAATTTGAGAATGCTGATGAATTAGAAAAGGCATACCTTGAACTGCAAAAGAAACTAGGTTCAGATGATGAAGAGAAATCTGATGATGAACCAGAAGCTGAAGCTGAGAAATCAGAAGAGGTAGAAGAATCTCCAGCTACTACATTAATCAATGATGCTTCTAAGGAGTGGACTGATAATGATGGTAAGTTGTCTGAAGAAACTATGGCTAAATTCTCAGAGATGAGTAGCCAAGAGTTGGTTCAGGCTTACATGGATATACAATCTAAAACCCCCTCAAATGAAGAAGCTCCTTCTGTAGACTTAACTGATGGAGAAGTAAATCAAATTCAAAATTCGGTTGGTGGAGAAAAAGATTATAACAAAATGATAACTTGGGCTTCAGAGAATATGGAGCAACCACAACTACAAGCTTTTAATAAGATTATTAATAGTGGTGGTTACGAAGCTGTTAAGATAGCAGTAGCTGGAATGAGAGCAGCTTATGAAAACTCTGAAGGTTATGAAGGTAAGATGTTAACTGGTAAAAGCCCAGTCAATTCTTCAGATACATTCCGTAGTCAAGCTGAAGTTGTAAAAGCTTTAGGTGACCCACGGTATGACAAAGACCCTGCTTATCGTCAGGATATATACGATAAATTAGAAAGATCTAATCTACAATTCTAAGGAGAAAAACCATGCCAATGGCTTATGACCCTAAAGCATTTCATGCTAGGGACAGTGCAATTAAGCACGTAAAATATTATGTTAACTCAGCAAACGATAGATGGTTTAGAACTGCTATCAATGATACAGCAAATAATTCTACCCACAATGCACAAGTGAGCCCCAGTGGTGTGGCTACAGTAGCATCATAGGAGATAATCTAATGAAACAACAGCCAGATCATAAGAATTTAAAGCCCAAACTAAATCAGATACGACAATACCAAAATTATAAGGTTAGTGGGGGTAGGTCCGATTTCCAAACCTGGCTTAAAGAGAACAAGTAGCGGCTGACCCGAAAGATCGTCCTCGGCCCACACGAACTCTTATCTTTTTATTTAATGACAACTACAACTGAACCAGGCAACAGACAAAACAGATTCGCTACCGAACCTCAAGTACAGGTAATCGAATCAGATTATTTTGATAACGCTGAGCGGGTAAATGGACAACTAGCTATGCTAGGTTTTGTTGCTGCCCTTGGTTCATACATAATAACTGGACAAATAATCCCTGGCATTTTCTAAATGGCAACTACAGTAACATTAACAAAACCATCTAATAACTGGCAGAGTTTTTGTGACTGGGTTACTAGTACCGACAACCGCATTTACGTTGGTTGGTTCGGTGTCCTAATGATCCCTGCACTATTAACAGCAACAACAGCATTCATCCTTGCGTTCATTGCGGCTCCTCCAGTTGACATAGATGGTATACGAGAACCCGTAGCGGGCTCCCTACTCTATGGAAACAACATCATCTCAGGGGCAGTCGTCCCTTCAAGCAATGCAATCGGTCTTCACTTCTACCCAATCTGGGAAGCTGCAACCCTCGACGAGTGGTTATATAACGGAGGACCATATCAACTTGTTATATTCCACTTTCTCATCGGTATCGCAGCATACATGGGACGCCAATGGGAACTTAGTTATCGACTAGGTATGCGACCGTGGATATGTGTAGCATATTCAGCCCCAGTCTCAGCAGCCTTTGCTGTATTCTTAGTCTATCCCTTTGGACAAGGAAGTTTCTCTGATGGTATGCCGCTAGGTATATCAGGAACCTTTAACTTCATGTTTGTCTTTCAAGCAGAACATAATATATTAATGCATCCCTTCCACATGGCAGGGGTAATTGGTATGTTTGGTGGTGCTTTGTTTGCTGCAATGCATGGTTCATTAGTAACGTCCTCACTAATACGTGAGACAACTGAGAATGAATCTCAGAACTATGGATACAAGTTTGGACAAGAAGAAGAAACATATAATATTGTTGCAGCTCATGGTTATTTTGGAAGATTGATATTCCAATATGCTAGCTTTAATAATTCTCGTTCTCTTCATTTCTTCCTTGCTGTTTTCCCCGTGGCTTGCGTATGGCTTACCTCCATGGGAATATCTACCATGGCTTTCAACCTTAATGGATTCAATTTTAACCAATCCGTGGTTGACTCAAATGGTAGGGTTGTCCCCACTTGGGCAGACGTACTCAACCGTGCTAACTTAGGTATGGAAGTAATGCATGAAAGGAACGCTCATAATTTCCCGCTTGACCTAGCGGCTAAAGAGGTCACCCCAATAGCTTAAACACCACGTCCGTTCATCCTTAACGGGACGCATGAATTCACAGCATGGAACGGGGCTGTGATACTGGAGATCATTATGACACTCAAGTATCGTGGTGTAGAATACACTAAAAAATCTTAAAAATTTTAACATGAAATCAATTGCACTAGCCCTAGCTACAATCTCATTTGCTTCGACTCCTGCAATGGCTGGCGTCTATATCAACGCTGAGTCAAATGGATCTTACACAGGAAATAATTTTACAGGTAGAACAACTGATCTACATCTTGGTTATGAAGGTGATGTAGGTTCACTTGGATATTACATTCAAGGTGGTCCTGCTTTCTCTTCTCCTGATGGAGCTGATGGTGATACAGATTTCTCTGGCAAAGGTGGATTATCTATCGCTGCTTCTGAGAAGTTAGACATCTACGGTGAAGTATCTTTCCTTACAGATTCTGTAAATGATACAGCATATGGTACAAAAATAGGTGCCAAGTTTAAGTTCTAAACTTATGTGCGTGACCACATAAAACTATCACGTCCCCCGTAGCGGAACTGCGGGGGGTCTTATTTCTCAATAATTAACAATGGCTTTTAATACTAACGCTACAAATAATGGTGTGGTTTACAGCAACAATGCCTGGGAAACCGCTGGTATAATCCAAGATGCTTACATCGTTGATAATGCTACTTATGGTGGTGTTGCTCATGGTGCAGGTGAGGATGGTACAACTTATCGTACACCTCTAAGCTTTTCACTTGGAAAATATGAGCGTGTACTATTCAGAGCAAAGCTTGACTTCTCTTACCTTGATGGTGATGTAAAGTATAAGATCACAACTCCTGCTTCTAGCACTGCTTACAGAGCTATCCGTAGAGTTAGTGAAGATACTATCTCCGGTGAAGTATCAGAAACAGGTGCTCTTGATGTAGCAGCTACTGGTACTGCCGAGGTTGCAATCACTGCAGCTGATGGTGACCACTATGTTTATGTAGATGGTTATGTAGAAGCTGGTGCTAATACTGGTACACTCGCTATCCAAATTGGACAAAGAGCTGACCATGCAAATGACACCAAGCTTAATGAAGGTTCATACCTAGAAGTACTACGCTTCTAAATATCTAGGAGGTTCACCCCTCCTTATGCGGGTATAGTTTAGTGGTAAAACTGCAGCCTTCCAAGCTGTTGTCATCGGTTCGAATCCGATTACCCGCTTTGGCTTTTGGCCCTTACGAGGATACCCTTAAGCTGTCTAGACGGTGGGATAGACCACAACAATAATTCGAAAAAATTTTCTCAACGTTGAGAGTCTGTAAACTTATAAACTCTCGTACTAAAAATGGCTAACGCCACACAGTCGGTACTTGGTGCGCTGAATAAGGCGGTCTCAAATACCGCTGGATCTCAGGCATACGATACTAAGTATGCGACTTATCTAAAGCTGTTCTCAGGTGAGCTATTCAAAGCTTATGAGTCAGCAACAATAGCACGTGATACCGTGCAAAGACGTACCCTAAAGAACGGTAAATCATTACAGTTCATCTTCACGGGACGCATGCAAGCGGCTTACCATACTCCTGGTGAACCAATCCTCGGATCAGGCGATCCACCAGTAGCTGAGAAGACCATCCAATGTGATGACCTTCTAATCAGCTCTGCGTTCGTTTATGATCTCGATGAGACACTTGCACATTACTCTCTGAGATCTGAAATCTCATCTAAAATTGGTCATGCTTTAGCAGAAGCTTATGATAAGAAAGTCTTCCGTACAATTGCACTAGCTGCAAGGGAAGCTCATCCTATCACAGCAGCTCCAGGACCAGAACCAGGTGGTACTCAGATCAGACTAGGATCTGGTAAAGAGTATGACGCTCAAGCTCTAGTGGATGCCTTCTTCGAAGCTGCTTCAGTTCTCGATGAAAAGAATCTTCCTAAGACTGGACGTACTGCTGTACTATCTCCTCGCCAATACTATGCTCTAGTATCTCAGGTATCTTCCAACATCCTTAACAGGGACTATGGTAACAACCAGGGTAACTTAACATCAGGTGAAGGACTAGTTGAAATTGCTGGTATCTCTATCAAGCGTTCTAATAACCTACCTTTCTTAGCTGGTACAGTTAATGCTCAGTCTGGTGAGAACAATACCTATTCAGGTGACTTCTCAAACAGCTGTGGACTTATCTATCAGCGTGATGTAGCTGGAATTGTGGAAGCCATTGGCCCTCAAGTCCAAGTTACGGGTGGGGACGTATCAGTTCTTTATCAAGGTGACGTACTTGTAGGTCGTCTTGCAATGGGTGCTGGAACACTTAACCCTGCAGGTGCTATTGAACTTCTTAACACATAAGGAGGTATACAATGTCAGTTAAACCTGGTATTTGTCAAAAGCAAACAATGACTAAAGGTGTTAGTGGAGCTAAATCCACTACCAAAAATATGCCTACTAAGTTAGAATATGGCAGACCAACATCTGCTGATGGTCTTACTGCTCAGGCATATGCAAACTGTTAATCAATTATTATTATGGCCGCTTCTGTAGCTAAGGGAAACAACGGTGTATGCACAACTGATGCAACCCGTGAAAGTGTATCCCGCACTAACGGTGACGGCACAGATATTCGTTCGTCTAATGCTATTTACTCAATTACAAAGAACTTGAGGACAGCATATCCAGGCGTTGAATGCAACGTTACCTAATTTATATAAGGGGGGTATCACTACCTCCCTTTTTTTTATTCACAAATATTTATACCTATGACTTCTACTCCCACAACCGTTGATATCGATACAGAACTATCCGCAGTCAATGCAATTCTGGGTAGTATCGGTCAAGCACCTTTATCTAGTTTAGATTATGATAACCCTGAAGTAGCTTTTATCTATAATATATTAAAAGAATCAAACCAAGATATCCAGAATGAAGGTTGGACTTTTAATAAAGAATTTCATATAAAGTTTAGTAATAAGGTAGGAGATAAATTCCACATCGATTCTGATATTATACAAATAGACAATGAAGATGCATGGGATCGTACCCGTGATTTCGTTCGTCGTAAAGATAGTACTGATGGTATCTGGAAATTATATGACAGAGTTAATCATACATTTGAATATCCTGATGATGATTACTTCTATGTCCATGTTATTAGACTATTACCTTTCGAAGATATACCAACACCTTTCCAAAGATATATTATATATAAAGCTTCTGGTAAAGCTGCAATACAATTAGTTGCTAACCCTCAATTACAACAGATGTTAAGTTCATTTGAAATGCAAGCTAGAGCTGCTTGCTTAGAATATGAATGTAATCAAGGTGATCATAACTTTATGGGTTGGCCAGATGAATCTGCCTATCAATCTTACAAACCTTATACATCCTTAAGACGCTAATATGTCAAGTGTTACACAACAAATACCGAATTTTAAATTAGGTATATCTGAATTACCAGATGAATTGAAAGCACCAGGTCAAGTTGTTGACTTAAATAATGGGATACCTGATATCACAAGAGGTTTGATTAAAAGACCTGGTTCAGATTTAGTGAAAGCTATTACTCCAGCTGCAGCAGGTAAATGGTTTCCTATTTATAGAGAAGAAGATGAACAATATATAGGACAAGTAGCTAGAGATGGTTCAGTTAAGGTATGGAGATGTAGTGATGGTGCTGAAATCCCTGTAGACTATGCTAATGTACCTGGTACAAATGTTTGTAACTATCTAATTCATACAGAGTCTCAACAGATTCAACCTATTACAGTTAACGAAACAATTTTATTTGCTAATAGAACAAAGACAGTTGCTATGTTAACTGACTCTGCAAATAAATCTCCAGCTATTGAGTACGAAGCTTTTATTAATTTAAGAACTATATCTTATGGTAAACAATATTCATTAGATATTTTCGATCCAACTGATCATACTACTGTTACATATAATAGAGCTACAGGACTAGAAGCTGCTGAAGATGTTGATACAAGTAATATAACTGGTTACTCAAATGATGGCAAATGCCAAGGTATGAATAGGTCTATGGTAAGGCCAACATCTACAAACTCTGGTACATCATATATGAATGGTGGTACAGGTAAATCTAATCTTGCTTATGAGATGGATACCAGATGTACCCCAGTACCACAGCCAGGCAGTGTGTCTTCTGCTTATGATGATTCCTACCAACCTACATGTACTTTACATTTTGGTGGAGAAGGTTGGACTACTAATGATACTCATACTTATGAATCAGTAAAAGGTTTAGAAACTCAAGTCAAGGTTACAGCTCATGTTGCTATAACTGCGAGAGCTAATATAGCTTTAGTTAGACCTGAACCAACTGCTTCTAATAATGAAGAAAATGTATCAGCAGAAAGTATTCTAGCTGGTATGAAGAATGCTATAGATTCTATTTCTGGTACAGGTATAACTACTACAATATGTGGTAATGGATTACACTTAAGAAGATCTACACCATTTGGTATAACAACCACAGAAACTAATCTGATGGAAATCATTACTAACCAAGCTAATGATGCATCAGACCTTCCTAAAACTTGTAGACATGGATATGTAGTTGAAGTTGTTAACAGTGGTGAAGATCAGGATGACTATCACTTAAAGTTTAAAGTTAATAATATTGGAGATGAAACTGTAACAGGTACTTATGCTAGATCTGGTACAACTATTACTATTACCAAGAATGCACATGGTTTAAGTAATGGGGATACTCTTATAGCAGACTTCACAAGTGGAGCTGCAACAGATGGATGGTACACTGTAGCAAATAAAACAACCAATACTTTTGAAGTAACTGACTCAGCATCAGGTACTATCTCAGCAGGTGAAACAGTCTCTTATACTCCTAATAGATTTGGTAGAGGTGTATGGGAAGAGTGTCCAGGTCCAAACTTAGATATTAAGTTTGATAAGGATACAATGCCTTTACAACTTACTAGAGTAACAGAACTTAATAGAACTCATACAGTTGCTACATCTGCAGTAGATACATCTGCTGAAACTATTACTATTACAGGTCATCTTAAGGCAACAGGAACCCCAGTATATTATAGTAATGGAGGTGGTACAACTCTTGCAGGATTAACAAATAATACTGCTTATTATTGTATCAAAATTGATGATAATACAATTAAGCTTGCAACGAACTTAGCAAATGCTACAGCTGGTACTGCTATTAATTTAACAGGTACAGGAAATAATGCTCAGACTTTTAAAGAGTATGAGGATCTAAACGGTACTGCTACAGATATAAGTACAACAGGTGCTTATAGATTTCAATACCCAGCATGGTCTGAAAGAGATGTAGGGGATGATATTACAAACCCTAAGCCATCTTTTGTTGGTAAAAAAATTAACAAAATTTTCTTCTATAGAAATAGGATTGGACTATTAGCAGAAGAGAATGTAATACTATCTCGTACTAATGATTTCTATAACTTCTGGGCTAAGACTGCATTTACAATTGCTAATGCTGACCCGATTGATCTTCAATCAAGCTCACTATATCCTACAGATTTATTTGATGCTATTGAAGTCAATGCTGGTTTATTAATATTCAGTGCTTCTCAACAATTTCTATTGTCAACTGATGAAGCACAGATGACACCTGAAACTGCACGAATACAGTTCATTTCTAACTATGCATTTGATGAAAGAACAGTTCCTTTCTCATTAGGTGTTACTGCAGGATGGTTGAATAGTACTGCAGAACGTACAAGATTCCATGAAATTGCAGGTATACAAGCTGTTGGAGACCCACAAGTAATTGAACAAAGTAAAATTATTTCTAAGTTATTCCCAGTAGATTGTACTCTAATTGCTGAATCAACTGAAAACCAAATGATTCTATTTGGTACAGAAAATAATAAAGAAGTTTGGGGGTATAGATTCCATACTCAAGGTGATCAAAGAATTCAATCAGCATGGTTCAGATGGGAACTACCAGGTACGGTTACTTGGCATACCATGATGGATGATATATATTATACTGTTATTAAAAATGGTAGTGATTATACTTTAGAAGCAACTGATATTAAAAATGCTACAGATACTTTAGTAGTAGGTACATCTCCTGATGATTATCTTATTCATTTAGATACAAAGAAAACTATAGCATCAGCTGATATGACTTATGTCACTGCTACTGATAAAACTACATTTACATTAGGTGCAGGTTATTATAGTGGTCAAACTTTAAAAGCTTTCTGTAATGCAGACTGTGATGATAAAGGTAAAACTGTACCATCAGAATCTATAACTGGATCACACCCTAATAAGGTGGTAACATTAGATGGTAACTGGAAAACTTCTACCAAAGATGGTTCAACAGTTAACACTGATGTTATTATTGGATATGAATATGAGATGGAAGTAGAATTCCCTACTGTATATATTCAATCAGCAGGTGAAGGTAAAGTTAAATCTGAAACACGTGGATCATTAATTGTACATAGAGTTAACTTCTCCTTTGGTGAAGTAGGTCTTATAGAAACTACATTAAAACGTAGAGGAAGAAATGACTATAGTACTACATATGAATCACTTGAATGGGATAGTTACTTACTAGGTACTCCAGGTATAACAAAAGATTATATACATACAATACCAATATATGATAGGAACACAAATGTTAGTTTACATTTGAAATCAACACACCCATCTCCAGCTACGTTGCACTCATTAACATGGGAAGGAGATTTCTCCCATAAACTTTATCAACGTGTCTAAATATATTCACCCACTAACCATGGAGGCTGCTGTTGAAGTGGCCTCTAATTTACGCCCTGATGACTTCCGAGAAGTCTATGAGGGTCATGGTCATTTCCCACTACTACACCTTCCTCAGTACAGTTTCAATGGTGAATCAGTGTACTTTGAGGTGCCTAACGGCAAGACTGCTGGAATGGCTGGCGTAGAACCAGATGGATCAATATGGATGTTATGCACACCCGCAATACATGACTATCCTCTTACCTTTGCTAGAGAAGCTAAACGCTTTGTAGATAGTAGAGAACATAAATTACTTTGGAATATAGTTGACAAACGGAATACCGTCCATTTAAAACTACTCCAATTTCTAGGATTCAAGTTCTTGAGAGAACTTAAACATGGTCCTAACCAACTAACCTTTATTGAATTTTGCCGTGTGCGAACCAACTTCAATGGCTATGTTTGCAGTTAATTCTGCAAGCTCAATTTACGGTCATAGTCAACAGAAAGCAGCAGCTAATGCTAGGAATAGACAGAAACTAGCTAACTTCGATGCAGAAAATCAACAGTATTTAGCAGAAACAATACTGAATAATAGCTCTTGGAAAGATAGAGTTCAACAGCAAGAAGGTGCTATCGATGATATCTTCAGGCAATCTGCTGAGCAATGGGAGTTACAGGATCTTCAGATGGAAGAGGTGTATGCTAAACATGCATTTGATACAATCGATATATTAACAGAACGTTATAAGAATGAATATGCAGGGGAACAAACAGGTGTTACTGCAGGTAGAAGAGCTGGACAAAATGTACGTGCAGCTGGTATGGCATTGACCAAATCAGTTCAAAGTGTAATAATGAATCAAGATAAGGCTCAACTGAATAGAGAGATAATTGCTAATGATGCTAATAGAAAGAGTCAGCAACAATGGGAGCAAGTCAGGCAATCACCTGTACCTGGACATACACCGTTAGCTCCACAATATGAAGCTGGACCTGGTATTGGAGGGCTATTAATGAATATAGCAGTCTCTGCAGCTGGAGCTTATATGCAAGGTACACAAATAAATAAGATGAATAAGATAATGGAAGGAGGAGCTAGTGGATTAACTGGTGGATTACCTAGTCCAAGTTCTATGTTCCAAAGTCAAACTAATTTAGGTATAAGCAATCCATTATCAGCAAACATGAAATTAGCTGTAAATCCCTTTGGAACTACTAACTTACCTAGTGCAGGTTCAATGTTCCAAGGACCAAGTTTAGGAATAATCGATCCTAATGTTTATCAGACAGCAGCTCAGACAAACTATGCATCTTTATATCAGTGGTAACCAATGGCAACACAACAAGCAATCCAAAACTTAATAAATAATTCCAGGCAATTAATGACCGACCAAAAAGTCATTAATAATGACCTGGCTGACATGGAGGTAGCATATACCAAACAGAATATAGAACTAGCTAATTTAGGTGCTAAATCAGCTATTGATGCAATTGGTAAGTTCAAGAAGCTTCAGATGGATAACCTAGAGTCAGAAGCTACTAATGATTTCTATGAGAACCAATATAAAAATTACTTAAACTCTCCAGAAGTAGATGAAGCATCTGACGTATTAAAAACATCTTCAGATTCTGGTACATTAATGCACTCATCTTTTAATGATCTTTATAATAAAGAAGGTGTACCTGCATATGTTATAAGTAAGGCTGCTGAAAAGCATCCTATGTATGGTTATACATACGCTAAACTTGAAGTAGGTAAAATAGCTGGTAAGTTTGAAGGATATGTGTCTAGTGCAATGGCTAAGTCTCAAACTATATTGACTTTACCTGATCAAATCAATCCGATCACTGGACGACCACATACATTTAAAATATCTGAAGCTAATACACTACAAGAAAAACTTGCAGCCCATCGTTATTTACGTGGTAAATGGTTTACAGATAATGGTATAGGTAAATATGGTCAAGCTTTTCTTTCCCTACCTGAAGATAAATACGGGTCTGGATTCTATCAAAAGATAGATGCAGCTGAAAATGGTAAGAATGGTATGTTTGCTAGGTACGAAGTACAAGCTGCTATTTATGATTCAAATCAAAGAATTGCTCTAGCTACAGAAGCTGCAGTAAGTTCTCCTTCTCCTGCTTCTTTACAACATTTACTTGATACTTATATGATTGGGATAAGTGATAAAGGTGTTAAATTTTCTAAAGAGCAAGCTCATAAGAAATTTGATGACTTTATGATAGCAGGTATAAAAGCAGGTACAGTTAAATATGAGCATCTGAAAACATGGTCTGATTCAATTGTACCTGGTAGTGAGTCTAAAAAACATCCAAAAGGTAGAACACGTGGCGAAGTATGGCCAAACAGAATGGGATATAAAGATGGTAAATTTGGTTCATACTTTAGAGAATGGCAAAAAGATTTACATTTAAAACAATCTGATAAAGAAAAAGCTGCTAAGGCTGGATTTAAGCAGGAGCTGCCAGGAGCTATAGAACGTATCAAAACAGCTCAAAGTTCAAAAGGAGCTTATGATGTTATATTTGAATTAAAGAATAAGTTTGGTACTGGTGAAGGTATGGATTATACTTCACTATATGATGCAATAGATAATAGAGGTACTGGACAAGCAGATTTAACTCTAGAAAAAAGAGCTTTAATTGAGTATTCGAAGACAGGTCCAATTGATAATTTAATATCTGATGCACTAAGAGATTCAAATGACCCTGAAATTGCTCATATCTTACACCAAGAAAAGACTAGACGTGAATCTGGTACAGGTGCATTCAGTTATGAATCACAGCTAAATGGTGTAACAGAACTGCTTACAGGTGATCTTAAGACTACACTGGGTCTCCCTGATACTTCAGGTTTAAATATGGATCAGAAGCTAGTACTTGAAAAACTACATTCTGTATTTGATACACATGTACAAAACGGAGAAAGTGCACTTAACGCATATGGCCTAACTGTAGACTGGGCAAAGAAGAATGGATTCGGTTCGCATAATTTAACTCAAGAAATGGTTGATGCTGATCCAAATATAGATACCCGTATGCTTTCTCTTACTGGAGCTGGTGGTACGTTAATGGATCGTAGTATCATTGATGGTACACGATATTCTAAACCAACTTTTAATTACAAAGAGTCAGTTGCAACAATCAATTCTAATATAACCAATGGTGTTGGACCAGATACAGCAGTTGGACAATTATCAGCAACAGTAAAAGATCCTAATAGTCTTAAAAACGGTTTCCCAGTAATAATGTTAGAAGGTGAAAACTCTAAAGAAAGTGCAGATTATAATACTATCTTAAGTACAAACGGTAACATAAGACAATCTCTTATTGATGTAGCTAAAGCAACTAATACACCCTTAGCAGAAGTTGTTGAAGCAAGAAGCACAGCTTGGGGTAATGGTCCATTAAAACCTGAAATCAAAGAGATGTTAGGTGCGGACTCATTGAAAGGTTTATCTAAAGCTGAAGTTAAAAGAGTTGTAGATCATGATGATGGTGTGTTCAATGATACTTCAGCAAAGATTGCTAAAGAACATTCAGACGATCCTACCTTTATAATAGATAGAACAGGTCTCATGGAATTGAGTGCTGGTTCTTTATTAGAAGGTGAAGAACAAAATACAGTCGCTGCCTACTTTGAATCAGTATTTGGTGGTGAAGCTTATTGGGATTTCGCTGCTGGTGGTAAACAACAATTAGCTGATGCTATTGAAAATCAATGGATAGAGAATATCCAATTTGTTGAGACTTTAAAAAACGACCCAACCTGGTCTACAAATATGTGGCAGTACACTGGTAATGCTGAATGGTTAAAAGGTGCATTATTACCTGAATTTAAAGAATAATTATGGCAAATCCTTACGAGGGAGAAATGCTTCAACCAACTGGTTTTGAAGTTCCAAATTTAGATATAAGTATAAGAGATGCATCTGGTTCTACGGAACAGCCTCCTATTGATCCTATTGTAGAAGAAACTCCACCTGCAGTAGAAGAGGAGACACAGGTAGCATCCTTACCACTTGAAACAGAAACACAGCAAAATGATACCGATATGTCCGTCAGGGAAAATCGTAAGAAGTATTTTGCTGCACTTCGTGAAATACGAAGACTTCCAAATGGTCACCCAGACCAAGACGCATGGTCTCAAAAATACCACCAAATACCTTATTCTCAATTTGTAGAGAAAGAGAATCAGAAAAAATCTCCAATTGAATACTTAAAAAATAGAAGCATATTATATAATCAAGAAGCTATGATGTCACCTGCTGTTGGTGTCGTAGATTGGTTCACTGATTTAGGTAATATGGCATTTAAACATTTAGGTTTCCAAGCACCAAAGATACCTAAATTTGAAAATGAAGGTGCTCAAGGATTTAGAGAATTATCTTCTCTTGTTGTACCTTTCTTTTTTCTAAAAGGTAAAGCCATGACGGGTAGTGCAGCTATACATAAATCAGGAGTAGCAGCACCTTGGTTACAGCGTTTAGGTAATAACGCTGTATTTGCTAGGTTTGCTAAAACTGGTTTAGATTTAGGTGTTGGAGCCTTTACTGATTTTGTAGCTAAATCAAATGAAGTTAACGATACTTTAATGACTACGTGGAAACGAAGTAAATGGTGGGGACATAAGTTAATACCAGAGAGGTGGATGTCAGATGGTAAAAGTGCTGATGATAAAACAAAACTTAATGTCTTAGAAGGTGTTAGTATAGGATTCTATTTTTCTGTAGCAGAAGGTGCAGTCAAATTATTACGTGCTGGACGTAGTAGATCTAAAGTTACTAAGTATTTATCTGAAATAGATAATCAGAAAAAGCTTGATGAACTTGTATTAGATCCTCTTGATTCTAAAGTATATACTGATGCAGCAGGTGATCCTGTATCTCCAGTAGAAGAAGCATTAAGAAGATCAGATGAGAAGTATCAAAGAGATATTAAAGAATTAACAAATTATTATAAGACTAAAGAGTTACCTAATAAACCTACTGTAGGTGTACACCAAATAGAAGATCAACTTCAAGCAGGTATAATTACAAAAGATAAGGAAGATATCTTAGGTGTAGCTAGGAACCAAGCTGAAATAGCAAATAATGTAGGTTCTAGTCAAGGTAGCTTAGGTACAACTATTACAGAAGCATTCCGTAAATTTGGTTCACAACCTGAAGAGATAGCTAAAAGAAGTATTATCAAATATTTAACTAAGAAATTAAAAGATGCTGGTCCTTATAAAATTATATCAGAAGCTGGAACTTTATCTTGGAAACAAATAGATGATGAAGGTAAAATCTTAGCTGCTATTATTTCGGAACCAACTTTACCAAGAAAAGATCTGATTAAAATAATTGATAATTTTAAAGAAACAGTAGATGGTTTTAAGAAAATTAATGCAGTAGCTTATAGAGCTTTATCTAAATCATCAATTAATTACTTAGATGATTGGGCTAATATTAATAGACAAAAAGCTACAGGTTATTTAATAGGTTCTGAAGCTTCTCAGATATCAGGTATATCAGAAGGTGCTGCTAAAATGGATGGTACTACTGCTATAGGTAGAGCGAATGAACTAATATTAGATCGTTTAGAACTGTTTGAAGTAGAAACTGCTTTAGCAGATTTCAATTGGAAACAAAGAAATGCTTTAATTGATGCACTTAAGAATAACCCTAAAGATGTAAATAAAACTATTACAAAATTAAGTAATAACTTTGATCAAAAGTTAACTGATATAATACCTAAAGCAAAGAAATTCAGACAAACTTTACAAACTATTCAAGAAGAAGCCCCTGAATGGGCTAAAGCTATAAGATTAGCCTATGAGTTATCTGAAGGTGATGTTCAATCGATCAAAGGTATTAATAAGTATATTGAAAATACATTTGGTGTAGCTCCAGAAAAGTTAATATACGATGCAAGTCCTGAGATTCCTTCATTAATAAATAAAGGTATTCAAACTAATATCTTTAACTCAATGTTATCTGCAATTGGTACTCCAGCTAAAGCTTTATTTGGTAACTTTGGGGGATTCATAGCAGAACCTGCACATGTATTTTATGGAGCTCTAAGGTCAGGAGATGTTAAACAACTAAGAAGAGCATCTTGGATGTATTTTGGAATAACAGATACACTTCAAAAATCATTTCCATATGCAGGACGTATATTTAGAAAAGCATCTCAAACATCAGATGAAATAGGTACTTTATTTAGAGCTGATATAAGATTAGAAAAGGCTAAAGGTTTAGAATTAGCCGAGGAGATAGCTAGAGTTGCAGCAACAAAAGGAGAACATGGCCCTGATGTAATTCTAAGTATTCATAGAGAATTAGAAGCTTTAGGTGCAGATCCAATACTTAGATTTGGTCCTAATGCTATGACTGCTTTAGATGGACTTACAGAAGCAACACAAAAAGTAGCACATGATAGAGGATTAGTTTTTGATTTTCTAGAGAACAAGTTTCCTAATGGTAACTGGGGCCAAAAAGAATTTAATGAAGCTTATAAAGATTTCTGGAAAAAAGGTTGGACTGAGGAAGGAATGATCAGTCAATCCGCTGTAGAATATTCTAGAAGAGAAATAGCTTTAAACTTAAATACACCATTAACTAAACGGTTAAATCCATTAATTAAAAAATTCCCTATATTAAGATCTATCTTCTGGTTCCCTAATACTCAGATGAATACACTTGATATGTTTGGAAAATATAGCCCAAGGTTTGGTGTTGATGGAGGTAATATTGGTGCTAATTTCGCAGGAGAATACTCTCAGTTCTTTGGTCCATATGGTACTAAAAGAGTACAAGATTTTAAATTAGAGGAAATACGACAAATACTTGCTAAACATGGTGAGGATATGACAGGTGATCCAATAGCTAAATTTAAACATCTTAGAAACAAAATGAGAGGTAGAGTAGCTACCGGTAATATAGCTGTTATGGGTGCTTGGATGATGTTCTCACAAGATAGGATAAGAGGTGATGGTCATTGGGACAGAAAAGTACAGAAAGTACGCAATGGACAAGGTTATGTTAGAAGAACTTATCAAGGTTTAGATGGTAAATGGCGTAGTTATGAATGGTTAGGACCAATGGCTGATTGGATTGCAACTACTGTTAATGTGCTAGATAATTTCGAATCAGTGTCAACAACAACATTAGAGAAGTTTGGTAAGAAAATGGCATTTGTTTTAGGTGCAAGTCTTACTGATAGATCCTTCTTAGGTAATCTAGAACCTATGTTTGGTGTTCTAGCTGGAAATAGCCAAGCTATGGCTAGATGGATAGGTCCGTTAACAAACTCTATGTTACCATTAGGTGGTTTTAGGAATGAATTAGGTAAAACTATGTATGGTATGTTAAGAGAAGTTGAGAATGGAGATATAGCTGATATGATTAGAAATAGAAATAATTTCTTAGATATAGTCGATCAAGACGGTGCTTTACCTAATGTTGTTGATTATATTACAGGCAAACCTGTTAATAAACAAGGTGGTACATTCTGGCATAGATTGAAAAATAACTTTGATCCAATTAAAACTTATGAAGCCCCAACCCCAGAAGGGCAATTTCTAATAGATATTGAATATAGTGGTTTACCACATTTCAATGTATCTCCAAAAGGAGTTCCTTATACTACAACCGAAAAAGAAGAACTTGCTACATTAATTGGGCAGGATGGTTATTTTAATCAGCAATTAAAGTCAGTTATGCGACAAGCTGAACAAATGACTTTCACTGCAAAAAATGGTAAAACTATAAAAGGCTATAGAAATATATTATTATATTTAAGGAAGAATGGTTACACTGCTGAAGATGTACCAGAATTTTCTAATATTACTAATCGATTAGACTTAGCATTAGCTACTGCTAAAAACAAAGTTTATGGAAGAATTTCTACAGCTAATGAAATAACCAATAAGGAACGGCTCAAGCATCAGAAGAAATCTTATGGTGTTAAAATGGATATGGACAATTTAGATAGAATACTCGAACTTAATAACTCTAAATAACTAAATGGCACACGCAAGCGTAACAAAAGCACACTCCGCAAATACAGGAGTGGCGAATACATATAGCTACTCAGGGAGTTTCGATGTATTCAAAGGAGCAGAGGTAAAAGTATCGTTAGATGCAACTAATCTGACATTCACTGCTTCTACTATAAATGAATCCGCCTCACCAAGAGAATATACCGTAGATACAACAGCGAAAACTATACATATTGGTGGTGCTGATTTATCTAGTGGTACTATTATTATAAGACCTGAAACAGATTTAGGTGCTCCTACAGCACAAGCTATTTATTCTGCAGGTTCTAGTATAACAGCAAGTGATCTAAATAATAATCAGACTCAGCTTCTACGGAAGGCTATGGAGTATGATGAAAGTAAGATGTCAACGACTGGTGATACTATGACTGGTCACCTGACAATGGGTGAAGATACGACAATTATATTTGAAGGTGCAACAGATGATGGTCATGAAACTACTCTTACAGTAGCAGATCCTGATGCTGATCGTACAATTACTCTTCCTAACGTAACAGGAACAGTAGTAACTACAGGAGATACAGGAACAGTTACAGCTACAATGTTAGCTGCTGATTCTGTAGATTCTTCTGAGTTAGTAGATGGAAGTATAGATACAAGTCATATTGGAGCTAATCAGGTTACTACAGCTAAGATAGCAAATGATGCTATCGGAGGAGCACAACTTGCTGATGATGCTGTAGACTCTGAACACTATACAGATGGGTCTATTGATACTGCACACATTGCAGACTCTCAAGTAACTACAAATAAATTAGCAGATGATGCAGTAACTGCAGCTAAGATTGATGCAGATGCAATTACAGGAGCAGCAATAGCCGATGATTCTATCGATTCTGAGCATTATGCTGATGGTTCTATTGACACTGCTCACATTGCTGACAGCCAGGTAACAACAGCAAAGATAGCAGATGATGCTATTACCTTTGCTAAGATAGGATGTGAACAAACAACTATATCTGATACTGATACTTCTGTTCCTACCTCTGGAGCTGTTGTAGATTATGTAGCAGCACAGATAGCACCTATTGGTGGTCTAGAAGTTATAGCTACAGATGCTGCATTCCCTAATACACAACCCGCATCAGGTGTTGTAATTAGTATTGCAGACGCTGGTGGTTTAGTTGTAAATGGATCTGGTGTTAGTACTACAGGTAGAACTGTAGGTGCTTCAACTGTAACTATTAATGGTATTAATTCTTCATTCCATAGTACTACTATAGATGCTGGAATTGGTATG
>VTLG01011353.1_pt1 | contig 24619 bp, 43 predicted proteins | sample 4694571 | NCBI WGS metagenome assembly VTLG01 (sample SAMN12604809, study PRJNA352737) | marine metagenome | biome: ENVO:00000447; feature: ENVO:00000209|ENVO:00000569|ENVO:01000036; material: ENVO:00002151; isolation source: viral sequences binned using virsorter ...
TGTCGGGCAAACCCAAGCAAGTTTCCTTCTAAAGTACCTTATTTTCCTAGCTTTTTTGATGTTTTTTGTGAAATATACCCATATATATAGGTTTTTTGTATAAATTAAAATTTAATTGTTCTTTTCGCTTTATTAAACTCTGATGTGAATACACTCGTTATTATTCTTTTAACTAATACCCCACCCCTCTCATAAAAGTTTAATCGTTTTGGATTAGGCACACTTGGTACGAATGAATAGAGTAATTTTCTTTTATCTCCTACACCTTGCATCATTACAAATTTAGACCTACCCCCCTTTTTATTTGGCATAACAAACACTCCCTTTTCTTGGGCTAGGTGTTTAGGTCTGAACTTAACATTCCTCTTGAATCCTAACTTTCTTTTCGTATCTCTTGATGGTACTGCTATAAACTGACCAGACTTAGGCGTTCTTGTACCACCATGCTGATGTGTTAATAAATAGTCTTTACCAGTTACATCTAAAACAGATGATTGTAACTTACCTCTTGCAAAATCTCTCTTATGACTAAACTTCATTCTTAATACACCTTTAGCAAACCTACTGGCATTAGCTGATTTAAAACCTTGTTTAAATGTTTTATTAATAGCGTCTTGTCTGACATGCTTAGCACATTGGTTAAGTGTTCTACTAGCAACAAAGGGTAGTTGTCTTTTAGCAAACCTAGACATCTGCTTTTCAAATTGTTTTATATTGTCTTTTACTGATACTGATAACATTAGTTTAATAAGTTCTTTATTTTTTTATCTGTTAAATCTTTTGCATCTTGGTCTGCTTGCCAAATAACACTTTGTAACTTTGCCCAATCAAATGCTCTAAACTCATTAGCAAAACCTCTGATACGAATAATAACTTCTTTCTTATTATGTAATATCTCTGCCTTTAATAAACCATCGTCTACCAAACCAACTGACAACATATCATCTAAATTGATTACTTGTTGTTTAAGTTTTTTTGGTTGAGGGTTTTGTTGTTCTATCTTTTTTTTTAATTTCTTCAATCGTTCCTCTGTGTTTCTTATCCACTCTAAAATTTTTAACCTGAACATCTGTTAATTCTCTATCACATTCTTGGACTAAATCGTAGTCCCCCCTTTTCCAAACTTTGATTTTGTACCATTTTTTTTTCATATTTTTTTTAAAGAGGGTAAGTAAACTATAAAACTTACCCTCTAGGAGGTAAAAATGACTAAAGAGGGAGGTTAATATCTCCTAATCACTTCCATTTATTTGTCTATATGTTTTAAAATTAAGATTCAAGTTCTATTTGAGCATTTTTTTCAAATCTATGAATTTTATATTTTTTGTTGTCCTTAATAAACCTTTCGTAATTGCCCTCTGAACCTATATGTTTATATCCTAATTTTTGCATCCTATCTTTAAGTGTTGGTTGTTCTTTTGTGTTTTGTACCTCGTCATCTAACCAACATTCTTGATTTAACCATGTTGCTGGATGTTTGGTAAACTCGCCATTTATTTCGTGGTGTTTTCTGTACCTTTCTGAAAGTTCTTCTATTGTAAGTTCGTATTTTGACTTTTTAAATGCTTTAAATGCCTTTCCCTTACCTTTCCTCATTTTGCTTGGTATGATAGACCAAAAATCTTCAAATGATTGAGTATATATATTTATTTTATTTACTTCTTTACTTATATTAGTGTCGGTTTTGATACGAACCTGTCCTTGTTTGTGTGTCGTTGGTTGAATAAAGAATTGATATTCGTCATAGTTTAAAAGGTTAATTGATGTTATGCCCTGTGTCGCTTTCGTTGTTACCATCTTACCTCTTGTTAGTCGGTCTAAAAATCGCTTAACTCTACTGGTAGTCCACTTAAACTTTTTGGCTAAAAAACGAATACTTGCCACATATTCGCCCCTTTTTACATCAACTATTAAATGACCTACCCTTACTGTGTCATCTTTATAACTTGCACCACATATAAACCAAATCCATGCTTGAGTTTCTGTGTATGGTTCTTCTTTGAACATACCATGTCCAAAAATCGCCCTACTTATTTTGACATATCCTGACATTTAACCTCCTAAATGTATTATATGTTATTTTTTCTTCTACTTGCTTCTAAAGTTCTAAATAAGTCAATTATAATACCCTCTGTTTTTCGTTTATTATCTAGAACATTAAACTTCTCATATTCCTTACTATGTTCTTCAATAAACTTTCCATATTCTTCACTAGCATACCATTTCTCACTTCTAACTCCTAAACTTAAATTATCTGAACATTTGTTAGTGATGAAATCGCCTTTTAACTTTTTTTTCTTCCAATCTAAATACTCTACTTTTGTTTTTAGTTTGGCATGTTCTTCGTCTGTTTCTGCCCTATATATTAGTGCTTTTTCTAGTCTTTGTTCTGTTATCACTTTTTCCTCCTTTTTTATTTTTTTTCTTTATCCAATATTTTGCATCTAATCTCATTGTAGGATGTTTTACAATATCAGACAATTTTATGATAGTTGTTTTTATCATTTGTCCTCCATTGGAGCATTCCAAATTGCTATTGGCCACAAACTTTTTTTAATATTTTGTGAACCAAAGTATTTTTTAAACAATTTATCTTTTTTCATGAATTGTTTTGCTTGTTTTTTATTTTTAAAAACACCGATATTTGTATAGCTTGGTCCTTGACAACCACCTACCTCACAATGTTTCATTTCTAGTTGTATTATACACATATCCATTTTAACCTCCTTTGTTTTTTATGGATGTTGAAAATAATCATCAGCAGTTTTAGATAAATCAAGAAATTTTTTAAATGTTCTCCAAGACATGACAACTTTTGGGTCCTCTCTGTCTTCTACTAACATTAATAAATCTGCTGAACCTATCCATCTTGCTAAAGTTTTAAAACCAGTACCACCAGCTCTTGCCTTAACCTCAATATTAAGTTCCCCTAAATGAGGAACCTTAACTACTACATCATGAGGCAAACCAATAAGACTGCCTGACATCGGTTGTCTACGAGAATATAAACCCTCTTTTTCAAGAAGTTTTACAATCTTGTATTCTACCCTAGTTCCTTTGCGTTTTGCCTTTAAACCCATGATTATACTTATATATTAAATAACCAATTTTACAACGAGGGATTTGTAGTGCATATCCCATTCTTTTAACCATAGCACCACTTAAACCATTAACCCCTTTTTCGTATTTCTGTATTTGTTGAAAAGTGACTCCAACAAGATTGGCTATTTTTGTTTGTGTTCTTTTTAATTGTCTGCGTCTTGATTTGATTTTTCTTCCCATGTATTTTCTGTGTTCTAATTCATAAGAAGTAAATTGTTTTTTAACTGCCATTATTATCTCCTCTAAATCTACTAAACAATCTATCAAGTAATGTTGATAAAATAGTAGAATTTTTTTTAAGTTTAGTTTTAAATGCTTTGATAGATTTTTCTTTAATCATCTTAACATTTGATTCGTCTATATTAGCAAAAGAACAAACTGTCATATAATCATCAGACTGAAACCAATCGTCTGCCTCTTGCATAATCTTCTTTTTTTTCTTTGGTTTATTAAGGATTTTACTATCCTCAAAAATGCCACAACAATCCAAGATTGCTCTTTTAATGACTGCTCTCCAAAGTTTAATTTCAGACCACAATTTATCATCCCTTTAAACCTCCAAATAATTCCATGTTATTTTCATCGATAGGTGTCCATCTAACATCATATAAGTTGTATGGTTGCCCATCAATTTTAGAAATAACAGAAGTAGGTTTTGAAAGCAATGACTTTTCTAGTGTCGAGGGAGGTATTCGCATTTGTCCTTTTAACTTTCCCTTTATTCTTAATTCGACACGCAGTCCTCCATTAGCAATGCCAAGTTTAATCCAATTTTCTCTTAAACTTATGCACCCATTCCATAGTTTTTTTACTGTTGCGTCTAACATTAGTCTATCCTCCAGTTATCAGTTATAAAACAAGTACCATGCACAGGCAAAACAATCTGATTTGTTTCAGGTATTCTGCCATTAACTTTATCTGCACCAAATATTTCATAAGCTATATTTGTGGCAATCTTGTTTATTGGTTTTGCAAATCTGCCTTCTTCATTAATAACCATATCTTGACACTTTTTAGCATCAGGAAGTAATGATATTAATTTTGGTAATTTAGCTGGATATATTTCAATCAAGCCATCTACGACACTTTGCATTTCTTTTAAGCTAGGTGGTGTTAAAATCTTTTTTGTTTCTATTCTATTGATGATTTCAGGAGCCAACTCGTCGCTTAATTTAACTTCATCACAATGTATAATGTGTATCTGTTTAATCATATTCCCCATACCTCCTTTCTTGCTTTTGTTTCTGCCTCTCCCCAATAAAAAGCATCAACATTGGGAACAATGAGTTGTTTTAATTCCTCTTTGTCGCATTTTTCTAGAAGAAGATTCATCGCTTTAATCTGCCTTTCTAGATATTCTATATATTTAGAATCATTTTCTGCATCTAACAATATGCTATCAGGATTAGCACTTGTTCGGACATATAAAACCTTTTGAGGTGTATTAGTTGCCCTATTATAAATGCTAGTCTGACAGTTATGGTTAAATGAAACTTTCTTTTTTAACTGACTACTGGTCTTTAAATCAATAAAAAACAGTTCTCCAGTTTGTTCATTTAAAAACTCGAAGTCTGTGTACCCTCTGATGGTTACACCCAATAATTCAATATCTATTTGTTTTTGATAAGAAACTGGTTTCCCAAATGGTTCAAGTTTTTTGACACCCTCTTTTATACCTCTAGCAATATTGGGAATTTCTTTTTGAGTTTTTTCAACATCGTATTCATATTGTTTACAATGTGAAGCAAATAATTGAGTAGTAACATCACATACCTCATCTATATTTCCTTTTTCAGATAAGTAAGCATGTATTCCCTCCTCAACATAATTACCTCTTTTCATTGCTGGGTTTGAGGGAAATTTATATCCACATATCTTATTCAAAAACCACAAATCAGGTCTTTCCCTGAAATTAGAAAGAGTAGAATAAGATAATCTTTCTATATTATATTTTTTTAGTCCATTCATTTTTAACCTCTCTTATAATTAAAAGGAGGGCGATTACTCGCCCCCCTAGTTTAGTTTATATTTTATACTTTTTTTTTAAAAGTATATTTTGTATATCGACCATTTTTATACCTTTGTCTTTTTCGATATGTAATGGTCGTTTTAGTAGTCTACCAAAAATACTGGCAACACTTTTCCCCTTATATAGTTTGCCATTTATTCTTGTTGTAATAGTAGCCATACTATCTTCCTCCTATTATTGATTGTAATATAGGCATGTTTTCTGCAACTGTAAAGTACAAGTAAGTTCCTTTCAGTTTTTCCCTATTTACAATTTTTCTATTCATACCCTTATAAAGACTAGCAGTTAATCTGATGTCATCGCCAGTCAGATTTAATTTTAAAGCTAATCCTCTTTCGGATATGTTGTGTTTACAATCCATCAAGTAAGTGAACACAATTTTGTCATAGTCATCTATTGGCTCCTTAACCATTTTGGCTAAAACATACTTGGCTGGGTTATCAGTTTCCTCGTCTTTTTTAATCATTGAATTAGTGATTTGTTTCAACGAGGGTTTCTGATTAGGTTCAGGAAGTGATACGCTATTAGATGAAGTTGTAGTAACAACATTCGTGCTAGTAGTAGTTACACTTCCTTTCGGTCTGCCAACTGGTCGTTTAACTTTAATCGTTTCAACTGGTGTATCAGTTAAATGCGTCAAAGTTAAATCAACGACTTGGGTTGGTTTTAGTTTAACACCCATTTTTTCTAGGTGTTTAACGACTTTTTTTAGTTCTTTATGGTTCATGATACCTCCTTCCTAAAATTTGTCGTTAGTATATGGATCGTCATTGTCTTGTGATGGTTGAGGTACAGAAACCTGATCAGGTTTTTTACCCTCACATTTCACAAACATACATTCTAACGAACCACTCAATGTTATGGAATAGTTTTGATTTGAGGCAAACACTTTATCAAGTACAGAATTTTCCTCATTATCCCACATTGAAAGTTTATATAGAGTACCATCCTTATCGGTAGCATATCCATAAAACTTTGCGTTCTTATCAGTTCCATCAGCTTTTTTTTCTGGTTTCCAAAACTTTGACCTACGCAACGATATTCTCGCTGGTGTCTTTGGTCCATATTGGATGGCTTCTGATTTTTTATCTTTAGTTTTTGCTTGGTAACTCATTGTTCCTCCTTTTTTCTAGTGTTTCAATTACCGTCAGCTTATTATTGATACCCTTACTATATTTTATTTCTTCGTCATTAGCTACATCACTATTAACTCCGAAAAAGAATTTAAGGGTTCTACCTATTGCAGCAGTTTCAGCGCACTCTATTGCATTGGTGCCTACTAAATCTCCAGCAGTTAGGTTTCTTGGTTTTTGACTTGTACCACACGATAGTTCTACATCGCCATAGTATAAGCCATAATGAACATGAACATAATCGCCCAAGTCATCTATTTTTTTGGCTCTCAATGTTAATTCAAAACCAAAATGTTTACGCAGTTGTTTCACGAGTGTTGGAACAGTAAAATATTTTTTACCATTATCTCCAGCAACCCAAGAAACATTCTGTTCTTTTTTATTTTCTAGAATTTTGTTTAATTCCTCTCTACAAGAATCATACATACATTCTAGTTTTCCAGTTATATCGCCTTTAAGCATTAGTACCTCCACTTTGTAAGACTAGGATACAATCGCCTCTAACATACAAACCTCTCAAAGTAGAGTGGGCAGTTTGCATATTTTTTAAATTAGGTATTGCATCCTTGATTGATTTAGTTTCTGGCATATCCAAAAACTTTTGATAGTAACTACTTGCTTTGTCATTAATAGGTACTGACTTATCATCATTAAGTTTAGTAGTCATTATCATTGCAGTTTTCCCATTATAAATTGCTGGGAAATTATTAAGAGTTTCAACTGCACCTAACTCTCTTTCATAATCAGAAAACTCAAAATCTTTGTCTTGATTTATTTCTGTTTCTTCCCCAGTAACTTTTATTTTTATTGCTTTGAACATATTTCCTCCTTTTACCAATCGTTCAAAATTGAATAACCTCTGCCATCCATACAGTTTTGCATAAGTTCTCTATCATACCATGCTCCATATAGTAGTGAGGTTTCATCTTTTATTATGGCTCTACACATTATCTTATCTTCTTGAAAGTTTTCGCCACTTAAACTTCCTTTAAGGTCTACCAATGGTTCCCAATGTTTTGTGATACCACAAGCAGAAGTCATTAATAATAAGATAACTAAAAAAACCTTATTCATCCTTAACCTCCATTTCTTTAGTTAAGACCAAAGGTTTTACAACCTCCCATTCTAATTTTAGAATTAAAGGTTTTTTTTCTTGGTTCATGTTTCCTCCATTTTTAGCGACACTAGAGGTAGGTGTTTTTAAGGAGCCAAAGTTACGAGTACCTCTAGTGTCTTTTATGTTTAACCCTCTCGCCTTTCTGACTATTCCCATAGGGAATTCTGTTAATGTGCCATATTTATTCATTTGTGTCCTCCATAATGTATTGTCCATATTCATCTACAAAATATTTCTTACGAACATTTATTCCCCATTTAGAACCACAATCAACTTCATTTGTATTTCTCTCTTTTTTACTTGCTCTCAATGAAGCAGTTAATGGTTTAATAGAGGGCAACTTACATTGTTTGTATCCTCTCTTAATAGTGTCGTAATAATATTCCGATGGTGGTTTCACATCTTGTTGATTATTCATAATGTAAAAGAACCCATCGCCATATTTAGTTGGCATATATTCTTTGGTATAAAGAGTAGGATAACCCTCATAAGCATCTAGGTTCACAATATCTTTATAACCAACTCGAAATAATGCACCCCAAACTTTATCTCCCTTACTATATTCAACATCAGCGACACCTCTAAAAACTAATTTATAATCTTCTAAAGTACAAATCTTAATTAGTTTAGAATCAGGACATCTTACTTTCATTTGCGTAAGGTTTAAATTTGAACCATACGCAAAATATATTTTAGGATGTTTTTTCAAGTAGTTAATCAATTTACTATCTGCTTTCATTAGTACCTCCCAATCTAAATGTTACTCCTCTTTGTTCAAGAACCATTCTTAATGCTTTCTCGTAAGTAGAGTTTCCAGTTAAGTTTCTAACAAAGTGAGATATTCTACTATTCAAAAATTCATAACTTCTATCTGAATTAGGAATATCAAATCCACCATATTTCTTAACTCTTGCTTTCGTAGATTTTTGAAGTTGAGAAACTTTTCTAAAAAATAATCTATCACGACCATTATCTCTAGTTTCATCTTTCATCGCAATCGCAGGACCAAATCCATATCCAATTACAAAGTTGTTCAAGAATATAATCCAGTTAGCAATTTTATTAAATTCAAGAGTACCAGCATGTTGTCTGAATTCCATTGTTCCAAATCTTTCAACAATTTGAACATTAGAATATTTTTCAGCAAATCCATTTGCTTGTAATCTTCTAACACTTCTTGCTTTCTTAATTTTCTTGATACACTCATTGATTACAACTGACTTGTAGTGATTTTGTAATCTCATGAATTGAACAGAAACATCAGTTGGATAATTAACTGATGGATTAACTGGTGCATTTCTACTTTCATCTCTTGTTACTTCATGTCTTCCATGACCTGAACCACAATATTGAGAACCAACTCCTCTTCCAAATCTTCTTGAAATTGGATGCATCATATCAATTACATCTTCATTAACTAAATAAGCAATTAAAACTTTTTTCTGTTGCTTAAATGTTAAATCGTTTGCATCAATATGAACATGTTGACCGCAAGTTCTGTTTACCTTTCCAACCTCATTTAAAAATTCATAAACTTTTTTAAGTCTATCAATTTCTGATAATTTGATTGGAGGACTTTTTAATTCTCTACCAATATATCCATCAACTGAAACTGATGAATCAGTAGCTAAAGTCCAATGAGTATTTGAAACTGAAGTATTGTAAGCACTTGTTACATTTACTTTTTCCCCAGTTCTCATTTCAAATTCGTCTTTGAAATTTCCATAAGTATCTCGGTTTAAACCGAACTCAATTTCAACTCCGAATGTTCTGTCTAGTTTTTTCATTTTCCACGCTCCTTTTTTTGTTATATTATTTAAGTTAAACATACCCATATTTGTATATTATCCACTCGGAGTTGCAATAGTTAGTTTTACCTATCAAATAAAGGGCATTTAAGGTGTTTTTACAGAAACCCTTATAAACCCTTATTTTTTGATATTTTGGATATTTGTCCTAAACCATAGGATTTTGTCGTTTCAGAACGCCCTCACATCAACGCACACTGCGATTAAAGGCATAGTTGGTACTCTGATACCCCTTTAATTTATACCTCACATGAGGTGTCGAGGCTTCTTCGGTTTACTATTCGGAGTTGTAGATTATTTGATTGTTAGATTATTTGATGATAGAGTATAAAACCATGCATGGTTCATGAAGATTCCCCTCTACAAAACCGAGAGGGAAACGAGGGGAGTCTAACCTAACCAATTAACAACACCCCATATAGCACAAGCAGTATATAAACATTCCATAAAAAAACGAGGAGTATGTTTAGACTTATAAGAATCGTATGCCCAAATCATGCAAGATAATGAAGATACAAACCAACCGAAAGATTGTAAGTCTTTGAAACTGGTTAATATTATTACTGATATTAACGCTAGGATAAATCCCAACCAACGAAGCAATCTTCTCACTACTATAATATTATTTCTTTTTAAAAGCTGAAACACCACGAACTCCAAGTATCGTACTGAAAGAACCCACTACGAGTCCTTTGTAGAATAGAGGTAAGTTCTCAAACTTATGAAAGAACACATCTATTTTTTGCTGAATGTCTGGGTCGTCGCTGAAGACAGACCAAGCTAACAATAGTAGAGGGATCGAGATAAGTATCAAACAGAATTCGTCTTTCCAGTCCCCCTTTTGTGCCTGTGTGATTTGTTGAGTGTAAGCCAATTCGCCTTTTGCCATCTTTTCGGCTTGTAATCGTTCTGCGTCTGCCATTAAGATTTTAGTTTCTTGACGCTTTTTATATATTTGACCACCAGTCTGCATTGCCAATTTAATTGCTGATAACCACATATTAATTCCTACATTGTTTCATGATATTGGAAAGTGATTCTGCTCTTTTAGGTGTTTGCTTTGCCCATCTCGAATCCAACATCTCTACTGAGGCAGTATAATAATCTCCCTCTTCTAGAGCTTTCCACATATTTTTAAATTTAGATACTCCTCCAATTCCTAATTGGAAAACCATTTCGCATATAACTTCTTTTGCTTGGTATACTAATGGAATATCTCCTATTAATTTGTTTGCATTATCTAAAGCATTTTGAAAGTCTTTTTCAAATACTTCGTTTAATTCTTCTTCTGAATAAGTAACTCCATCTTCAAAATGGTCTGTTGGCAAAACTAAATGCCCATATCCAATGGTCGCATATCCGAGAGAATCCCTATAAATTTTAGGAACGAAACCCTCATGTTTTTTTATTCTTTCTTTTAATTCTTCAACCATACATCTCCTCTAGCGTTGTCATTGATATTGTTCGTACATCTTGGATATGATTATCAAAAATAACCACTTCACACAATCCCCAAAACCAACCAGTAGTTGATAGTTTTGCGTAGTTTTCTACATGGTGTTGAGGTAATGAACATCCAGCATTTACGACTCTTACATAGTTTGATTTGCCAATTTTGGCACATCTAACATCGTTAAATTTATGCGTATGGCCAAACACAACATCAAAGATACTATGTTGTCCAATATTACGCTCAACACTAACACCACCAAATTCCCTTCCCATAGTGTTGAAAGGTACATGCGTGAACCCTACTCCATCTATAAAATAGAATTCCCCATATTCACTTGCAGTCCAGCCATACTTCTTTAAAGTTTTCATTAACTTATCTTTTCCCATATTATAATATTCAGGATTTTTATCTTCCCACTTCCATAATCTGTTTTCGTGGTTTCCAAGAGTACAATGTTTCTTGACTTTGTAACTGCCAATGCCTTTATTTAATTCATATAAAGCACTATCAAAAGAACCTATATCATCTAAAAATGTTCCTTTGTTTTTTCGTGCTTGCATAGTTGCATTATCAATATGCCAACAACAACTATCTAAACTTAAAAAATCGCCTATCTGAACAACATGGTCTGGTTTGGTTTTTTTGATGTGTTTTCCCATCCATAAAAATCTTGCTTTAGGAATAGTTGGTCCATCATGTGCGTCCCCAATAACTAAAACTTTAGTTGTCTTCATAGAGTTTTTCTATACAATTTCTACTTGTCTATCAAGTTTTTTATATTGTTGTTTTTTCCTTACAAGCAAATCTAATATAAATTCCATTTTTATTTACATCTTGTCTTCCTATTTCTTTTGATTTTTTTAATGATTCTTTATAACCAGCATTTAAGCATTCATACATATCGTTATAGTGAACAGGAAATTCATAAGGAGGTAAACATTGTCCAGTAGTAAAAGAACACATATATAAAATTAGAATTACTTTCATAATTTTATATACAGAAATTTTAAAGGAAGATAAACCTATCTTGCGTTACAAGGTACACCCTTAGAATTAACAAATGGTGCTTCTGCGAAAGCTATGTATAGTACTTCTTCTCCATCAACATTCATTAAATTAGAACTTTCTCTTATTTTAAAACCATTTGATAAAATATCAGCTCTATCATCTGTACCATCTACCTGATTAGTATCAGGGTGTTGCTCATCATTGTTAGGATTATAACCTAATCTTTTATTATCGTGTATTAGCCAAGAAATTGCTCTAGCTTTATTTTTGTAGATAACCATAGCTGGACGGAATCCTGTGTAAATAAATGGTCCACTATCATCTCCATTTCCTTTATAGGTTCCCATAGCCGAGTATCCTTGTATAGGTCGAAAGGCATAACAAATATAAGTTGCACTTACTTTATTTGTTGCACTATCGGTAGATGAGTTTGCACCAACATATAACAAACTACTTGTAGGAACTGTATTTCCAAAAACTGTTGAAGATGTATCAAATGCTTCATTTGTGCTTAACTGTAATCTTCCACCAGCACCTAATTCTTCTACAAACATTTGCCAATCAACTGAATAGCTTCTTGCTTTTATTAAATAAACTTTAGGTTTTGCTGAAAGTGAATGTCCAATACTTCTAGCATTTTGACCATCTCCTGTATAACTCATTATACTCATACCAATACTATCATTAACAGCAACAGTTGCAGAAATATTACCACTTGAATTAGTAACAGTAGAACTATTAACTTTCCAGCACCAAGCTACAAGACTATTACCACTACCATTTTGGTCGCCATCTGAACCAACGCTAAATCCATCTGAATTAAAAGCTGTCATACTATTTGCAGCAGTTGATTCTCCATAATTAACATTAGGATAAATTTGTTTAGTTGCACCTCTTACTGAATCCCAAATTCCATGATTACCAGTAGTGCTTCGGTTTTTAATCCAGACTATATCTGGTTGCATATTTTCAGAGCCATCAAAAGTAATTGATGCAGCACTTCCTGTTCCACTATAGGTCTTGCATTGAAAATATAATTCTGGATTGTCTATTGTTGTATAAGCCATAATTAATTCCTATCCATAATCTGCTAAGTTTTTAGTACATAATGCGTAATAACCACTAGGAACTGCGTATTCAAAATTGCCATAGCCATTAGCATCTGCGTTTCCAGATGAGATTGCAAAAGATGGAGAGCCAAAATTTATTTCAGCAACATTATTTCCTGTTCCAGAATTATCTTCTAAAAAAATTCCTATAGCACCTGTGTTAACAGGAACTTGTGAACTGATGTCTGTTGAACCACTATTTGTTGCAGTTCCATTTTGTATTTCTGTTCTGGTTGCAGAGTTTCCCCAAGTATCATTTACACCAAACCAAAACAAATCGTTATCTAAATCTAAAGCAAGTTGAACCAAATCGTTATTACTTAAAGAAGAAAGATAACCTGCAAAACTCCCAGCCATATAAAAACCACCATCATAGCCTAAAATTACACTATTAGTATCTTCACCCCCTTGTGCATTATCAGTTTCATTACCATTCATTAATCCTATATTAAATCTTGTAACATCAATAACTTTACATTCTACATACCATTTTCCGTTTGCTGGTCTAATAGTTGACATTGCTCTACCAAGACTTGAATTTCCTGATGTTGTAAATTTTAAATTTCCTTCTGATAAAACTGCACCACCTATATAATGATATAAAGGATTTAATGTTGCAAAATTATTAGTTGGCGAATCACTTGACTGATCTGTTGCGGCTAGATTAGATTCTGTAAAATCATTTCCATTTCCACTTTCATCATCGCCTAAATCTCCACTATCTGCAAAGTCTAAATAATATCCATCAGAACCAAAGGTTAATCCTGATACATCTTTCGGTTTCCAAATTGTCGGAGTATCTTCATCGAATTCTCCGAATTCTGTATGTGCTACTACTGTGCCATCTATAAAGCAAACTTCTGCCATATAACCATCAAAATAATGATCTAAACCACTATTACCATTTGCTACTCCAACATAATGTTTTGCAGAACTTGACCATAATGTTCCAAAACTAGAACCAGCTTGATCTTCTGTTGCAAAGGAAGTTTCTCTTGTTCCATTTACATATAATTTTAATCTATCTCCAGCAGTTCCATCTGTCGTATCATAGATAAAAACAATATGATACCAAGCTGAAATATCTCTAAATCTTCTATTTGTTTTAAAAGAACTATCATCATTTCCTGTGCTATCTTTTATTTCCCATTGTATTTGATCGTCAGAATTAAAAAATAATTTGAATCTTGAATTTACATTATTATCTGTTCTTTGATTTCCAAATAATCCACTAGAAGTTAAATTTGCTCTTTTTACCCAACCACTCCAAGTCCAAGTGTTTTTATAAGCACTTGATAAACTTTTGTTTAAATGTGCAGAATCATCATCATTAAACCTACATGAGTTGGCTACATCATATCCTGTTGCTAATCCTGAAGCTACATTTCCTGATGGAATTGTTGGTAAAGGCATTTTAAACCTCTAATATAGGCCACTCGCCTAATGGTCTTGTTTTTGAACCATCTGCTTGTTCAGTATATTCATATAATGCTTTTAAAGCATCTACATCACTTGCATTATCAATAGCAGTTTCCATTTCATTTGATCTTGTTCTTATATTTGCTCTATAAGTTTTTATATTTACTGGAATAGTATAAGTATCATCATCTAATGCTTTATGATTATGCCAATCTGTTTTTTCTAATAAACCACTAGCTTGACTTTTTATAATTTCTTTTTTTAAAGTTTTTAAACCTTTAGTTACAAGTTGATTTCCATCTGAATCTAATTGAGAATCACCAGCAGAAGTTCCATCAGGTGCATTACCATTATCTATTTGTTCTTGCGACCAAACTTCATTTCTATCTTCTAATAGTTTTGGTGTTGCACTTCCATAACTTGCTGTAACTTGTCCATCTGCATAATCAAAAGATTGATTTGTATTTACATAATATTCTTCATCTTTTTTATTAGAGTTATCAAAAACTACTTCATAGATTCCAATAGCTTCTCTTTCTTGATTAGTCCATCTAAAAGAAAATATATTTCTTGAATGACGAACATCATTAATAACCATAGCTTTTGGATTATTAATTATTTTTACTATTGCGTTATCTTCTACTAATGCCCACATATTTTAACTTTCTGGTATATTTAAAGTTCTACCAACCTCTTGCCATATTGCTCCATTGTATCTGAATACAAAAATGTCAGTTTTTGCGTCTGTGTCTGTTGTAGTCGGAGCAGTATCAGCGGCAAAATTAAATACTGCGTTCCACGAAAAAGTATGACTTCCATTAAAATTAACTTCTATACAAATAAAAGCACCTTCAACTGCATTACTTGGTGCAGATAAAGTCGTATTTTCTGATGTCTGATGGTACGCATTAGGTTTTGCTTGTGCGTCCCATGCAACTGCGTTCGATGATGATGTTAATGCTTGTTGTGGAATATAAGCTAAATCATTAAATTTAATTGCTCCTGTTCCATTTGTTGTAATATCTATATCTCCATTTGCACCATCTGTTATTGCAATCTCTCCAGAGTTTGTGCCAGAGTTTGTATTTAAAATAAGATTATGAGCTCCACTAGAAGTTATCGTTGAATTTCCAGTACCAGAACCTATAATTGTTTTTCCTGTGCCTTTTGGTTTTATGTTAAGATCAACATTTGTTTCTCCACTTGCTCCAAGGATTGGTCCATTACCAGTTGCCGCATTTGTAACTTCTAGTTCATTAACTGCGTCAGTAGTTTTTTGAAAAATAATTTGTTCGTTCCCACTATCATCGCCAATAAAATGTGCGTCATCAATTAAAATGTTGTGAGAGTTAGTATCTAGATTTGCACCTAATTGAGGAGAACCATCATTTGCTAATTCAGTAGTAACAGATGAATCTGTCCAATCCACAGTATTAGCTGTTGAGTTAATTGTTCCTAAAGAAATATGTCCAGCACCATCATATAATTTTAAAACCCAACCTGTTGCACCAGCACTTGTATCAATCCAAATAGTTCCCTGTGCAATACTGCCAGGGGCAGATGTTCCTAAATGTGTTGTATTTAATGCACCAAGTATCGTATTTAATTCTGACCTAAAAGCACTAAATCCGATATTTGCTAATGATACATCTGACGCTTGACTCATAAATTTTAATTAATCCTTTTTTTATTCTATTTATTTATATCATAAATACTATGATTTCAAGCCATAGCCCTTACTCACATAGTCAAAAGTCCTATTTTGTGCCGCTCCTCCACTATTATAAAATGTAATAGTAAATCCAGTTTTTGTTTTGCTAGTGATTGCATAATAATCCCCAGTTGCCATATTTTGTGCCGCAATTCCAACTGCTGGGCTTGCGTAAAATGCGTTGGTATAAGTAATCGCTTTTGCACCAGCACCACTGGCAACATCTTCGCCACTTTCTAATCTTTTTTCTAAAGCTAATTTAATTTGCATTTTACTTACTTCAGGTCTAACTTTATTATCATCACTTGTTAATTTTAATCTAAATTTAAAATATCTACCTTTAATAGTAGATTGTTGAGATATATTTGAATAAGTAGAAATTGCACCTAAAGAACTTTCGCTAGAACCTACTTGTAAATAAGCATTACATTTTGTTCCAGCACTACCATCAAAAGGACCTTGAGCATCATCAAAAACACTTGCACCTCGACCACTATCGAATAAATCGTATAAGTCATTTGCAATCATATCAATAGTTGATTGAAAAGTTGCGTCATAAACTGCGTCTAACGATACTTCAGTTGAACCAGTATATAATCCTGATGATTCTATATTTGCTTGATAGTAAGTTGGATTTGAAGTTGCGTCAGTTCCACCTAAATCAAAATTTCCACTTGGAGAATCAAAATTTCCAACAGTAGAATCGAATAAAGTAATTGTATCTAAAGTAGCAACATCATTATCATTAGAGTCCATACCTTTAACGCAATTTCCATCAAAAGTACCATTCCAAGTTTGTCCTGTTACAGCACTAGCAGTTTCTTCATTATAAGTTGCAACTGTTGTAAAGTGTTCTAATCCTGAAATATTTGAATAAACAATTTTTTCATTATCAGATTCATTACCTAATTTATCAACTGCTTTAATCAGAAACGCACCAGTACGAGCATTAATTGTTACATTATTAGATTTTCTTCTTACAACTTGCGTTAAATTTGTTGAACTTGCCCAACTAGCACCACTTGCTACATCTTGATAACGAATTGAATAATAAGATACATCTAAATCTGCAACTGGTTCCCAAGATAATTGCATTTGATTTGAACCTACCATTGATACAGATAATTCATCTACATCTGCTGGTGTATCAGTAGCACCAACTATTGTTCTTGTAGCTGTAGTATAACCTGAAGAAACTCCCATAGAATTAATTGCTTTTACTCTTACTGAATACTCTATTCCATCTACGACATTTAATTGATGATAATTTAAAACTGTAGCTGAACCTTTTGCAATAACTTTGTAATCACTTTCAGAAGTTTTTTTAGTTTCAATTTGATAGTATTGAACAAATTTATCAGTACTAGCACCAACTAATATATTTAATCTTGTTAAAACAACTCCATCTGAATATTCAATTAATTCATCTGTCAATGTTACACTTGCTGGAGCAGTAACAGAAAAAGGATTGGGTAATGTAGTATCAGGAATAGTAGGTGCTTGTGCTTGTGCTGTCCAAGTATAATAACTTGCTTGATATTCTGTTAATTGTAATTCGACAGTTAAATCTTCATTTATTTGCATTCCTTGAACTCTAAATGTTTTAGCAGAAAAAGATGGTGTGGCATGAGTAACATTAACTAATTCTCCAACCATTAAATCCATTCCAGTTGCATCACATCTTAAAGAAACATTCATATTATTTCTACTTCTTCTACAAATTACTTCTGCTATTTCTTGTGCTTGATATGGGGATGTTATTGATGGATAATCAAATCTTCCTTCCATTAAAAAGCCACCATCTGCTGTTTTCATTGTTGCGTGTTGGTCTGCACTTGTTAATCCAGAGTCATCTATTGGTGGCCATTGTGCTTCATCAGATTGATAATTTTTATCAGGATTTACAAAAGTTACTATTACACGATTATATCTAGAGTTTTTATTTAAACTAGAAACTTTAATTCCACCTAAAATATTATCTTCTGTTAAAGAAACACTTGCTGAACCAGTTGATTCTGCAACAACTTTATATTCTCCATTTGCATAATTTAGATAACCTCTAAATCCTGAAACCATTTCTTTTAAATTTTCGATACATTTTTTTTTAGTATCAACAACATAATTCATATCTAATAAATCAATCGCACTTGCAGAACCATAAGGAGTAACATCTGCATCGCAAACATCAGAAGCTGTTTGCCAATCTGCATAATCTCCATCAAAATAAGTATTTGCAATACCAAGACCAAATCTAGAATTTCTCATATAGTCTAAAGTACACCACACAGGATTGTCAGACCATTCCCAAGTTGAAGCTGTATCTTCTCTATGTGAACCTGAACCTCCAGTTTTTGTTCCATCTAAATTTGCATTATAAACTTTTCTTCCTTTTATTTCTGCGTGTACTGCTGGTATTCCCATAAAACAATCTTCGCTCCACTTAAATTTTAAAGCTAAATAACTAACACCTCTTAATCTATGATTAGAAGTCCAAGATGATAATGCACCAACTGTTGTATTATAAGTTTGATCGTCCCTACCATCATACCAAGTAACAGTTATTTTTGATTCGTCATCTTTATAAAAATCTCCACTTGCTACTGTTCTTTCTGTTCCATGTGTTAATGCTCCAGACCATGTAACCTGTTTATCATCAACATATATTTTTTCGCAAGATTCTACTCCACCCTCACATAAAGCAATAACCATATATAAATATTCATTATCTGTTCCTGATGTTTCTAAAAATGCTAAAGTTCCACCAACTTTTCTTTTGCCATAAACAATAGGAATTGGACCTTGTGCTGATTGTTTATTTAATAAAACTCCTTTTGCATTTTGTTCAGCAACATTATCCATGCTTGGAGTGTCAGGCATTTTAGGTTTATTTAACCAAGCAATAATTTGAATACCTATTGATATAGCTGTAAACCAACCTTGATATTTTTGCCAAAAACTTGATATATTAGAAAGAGCTCTAGTTCCTCCACTAATAAAATCTGTTGCCGCAGTCCACAAATCGCTAAAACTCCAAAAAGATTTAATTCCTGTCTTATGAGTACGATGTCCTAAACCTCCCCATTTTTTTAATTTTTTTTCTTCTAGTTTATTAATGTAAGCAATAAACTCGCCTTTAGGTGCGTGTTTATTTAATATCTTTTTTGCCCATTTAATTTTAAATTTTTGCCACCAGTTCATTATTTTCTACCCCACCGAATATCTCTTACTGTTAATGCTGAAAATTCAAAACCTTTATCTCCAGAAAAATGTCTTTGTTGTGAATTGTCTGAAGAAGTTCTGCCATTTACTTTTTCAAAATTACCAAAATGATTAGTTGCTTGTATTGATATAGTTGCCATAGTTCCACCATCTTCAATTTGAAAATCAGATAAACTTCCATGAAATAATAAAAAAGGATCAGCAATGCACCCAGTACCACTAACAACTCCTCTATAAACCTTTATGTCAGTTCCTATTACATCATTATTTAGACAAGTAGAAACTATACTTTGGTCTACTGCTGAAAAAAATATATCTATACTATTTTTAATTGGAGTATTTGATTCTGGTACTTGGCTTATTCCTATTAATATTCCATCTGCATTATAAGTTTGAGAAGAACCCTCTATATCATCTACTATATCAAAAGAGTTATCTGTTTTTCTTACTGGTGTTGAAAATCCTAAATATACTAAATGACAAAATGTAGGTGTTGCCGCTAATGCGTTTTTTACTGCTGTTGTTAATCCTCGTGCCATTTATTTTTTCCATTTGAAAGTTTGTTTAATTGATTTTGTATTTTTTTCTTTTCCATTTGTTGATTCTCCCATTTCTAAAGTAGTAGTATCAGGAGAAATATTATATCCACAACCACTTAAAAGAATTAAAATAATTATTAGATGTTTCATTTGTTTTTTTTCTTCTTTTTCTTTTTAAACTTGCTCTCAATTTTTTCTTCCAATGATGATACTTTTTCTTTGATAAGTACCATATCTGTTGAGAGTGAGAATGTTCTTGATAAAGTCCAACCACCCAACGCCAATAAGATTGCCAATAATGCTGTAATAAGTTTTTCATTCATTATTTTGTATATCCTGATGAATCGTATTTATCTTTTATTATTTTAACAATTTTAGTTTGCCCCATAAATTCTTCTAATACAGCATCTATTTTTCCACATTGCATTCTAACATTTTGAGGATTTACAGACCTTTCAACTGTTCGTTTCATTTTTAAACAGTCTGACATTTTTTGAGATTTGACGTAAGTATGTTCAATAATTCCACCTTGATAAAACATACATAATGCTATTACACCTTTAGTTATGATTTCCATTTGCCCTCACTTTATCTTTTAATTTTTCTATTTCATTTAAAAGTCTTTCAACATCTTTTTGTAATCTACTTATATTTGTTGCATTATGTCTAGATTCTTTTAATTCTTCTTGTATATCCTCAATATCTTTTATTGCATCTTCAATTAATAAAAATTGTTCACTATCTGCTGGCAATGAACCTAATTCGCCCCTAGGCCACTTAATAGAAAATTCTACTGCACCCTCTAAATCTTTTTTAATTAAATGATTATCTGTTTCTAATGTATTAAGTCTTTCAATAATTCCAAAGTATGCCCACACACCTATTGCTACAGCACCTATTATGCTTATCAGATTCTTTAATGGCATATCAACAGATGTATTTTCAGATACTTTCATTAAAACGCCTCACAAACATCAAATTCATAATTGTATAAATCATTAATACCTAAATCGTATTGTTGAACTTTAGTATCTAAATAAACTGTAAATGGAACATCGTCATAAGTTACAGCTTCATCATTAGCCAAGTTTTCAATAATTGGTGGTTCTATTGTTACTGTTGCCGCATTACTGGATGGGGTAACATCAGCAACAACCATATAAACTTTTGTATGATTATTAAATTTTATAAAATCTCCAGCTTTAAGCGAACCAGCTGAGTCTGCATTAAATCCATCAATCGCTATTGTAGTATCTCCAGCTGTATGAGCTCCATTAACAGCTATTGATGTTGTTTCAGAACCCAATGCGTCTTTTATTTTTGGAGGGATAACTGTAAATGTTTCTTTTTGTCCTCTTTGTTTAGTTATAAAAGCAAGTATAGGTGCAAATTCTGCTCTAGTTAAATTTGTATATTTGCAAGTAAATTTCCATCTTTGATTATCAATCTTTCTAGCAAATCGTCTACCACTATCAGATAATGAAATTAAAGTATTGCTTTCATCTTTAAAATTAAAAGCATTAAAACTTGGAGATGTTGGTAATTGACCACTCATTAAATTAAATTCCCTCTACCTTGTTGATTTACTGCACTATTAATCATACCTACTATTAATCCTCTTTCATTTGCTAATAACTGTTGAAACCCTCTTGTATCAACTGCACTTATATTAAAATTTACATTGACTGTTCTACCATCTTGATTAGGTAAGATGTACCCAGATTGCCCAGGCACAAACATTTCTGGCCCTCTTTCCCCAACTCTATATGCGTTATCTGCTGAAACTGGTCCACCTTCTGCTTTACCAGAATATGTCTGCGCTCTAATTGCTGAAACTTTTGCAAAACCTAAAGCTAAACTACTTGCCGCTAAAGCAAAATTAAGAGGAGGTGGATAACCACTATTCAATGCTTTGTTAAATGAACCAATCGCATCTATAATTGCTTCAGAAATTTTCCACGCTTTAAATGCTTTAAATGCCTGTTTAGATGTTGTGCTTAAAATTGCTAAAGTATCTTCTTGATTTTTTCTTAAAAGTTTTCTACCATCGTCATTTCTTTGTTTATCTCTTTCAGCTTGTTCTTTGTTTATTTTTTTTATTCTATTAAACTTTTCTACTTCTAATCTTATAAGTTCTTCATCTTTTGCTTTTTTATTTTTAATAGCTTGTTCTGCGTCTGCTTTATCCCATTCAGCTTGTATTTCTAATAATCTTTCTCTACTAAATATTTCAGTACCATCGTCTAAATCTTCTTTTAATTTATTAGCTTCAGCTCTCATCGCTCTTAATTTATCAGTTAAATAAACTATTGTTGCGGCTAACAATGTTGCACTTCCAAAAATAATATTTTTTTTAGTTGCCGCATTAAGAGCTAACATTGCTGTTCTTGTTCCCCAAATAGCCGTAGTTACACCTTTAACTGCTATTGCTACATTACCTAAAAACATAACTATTTTTAATGCAATTAAAGTTTTAAATGCAAACAACAATAAGTCTGCTTGTTCTACTAAAAACACTATCGCTTTAGCTGTATTTTCAACTGCAACAGCAAGACCTCTTCCAAATTTTTCTGCTAATTCTGTTACTTTTTCTTGATGACTATCAAGAAAGTCATTTAAATTTCCAAATTTTGCTTTTAGTTTTCCAAAAAAAGCTGACTCAACAGTTTCCATCTGAAACTTAAACCATTTATCGCCTAACATTGATAATGTTCCAGTAAAGGTATTTGCCATCTCGTTAGCCGCTTCCCCAAATGCTCCACCTTTTCCAAACAATTCAAAAAATCTTGCTTTAGTTTCTTCTATGGTAACTTTGGCACCAGCTTTAAATCCCATTAAAGCACGAACACCTCTATCTCTAAATAAGTCTGCTGCACCTATACCAGCACCAAATGACCTTTGTATTTGTTCTGCTGTAGTTCTAAAATCTAGACCAGTAACTGCGGCGACATTACCAGTAATCTCCAACATCTTTGCAAGTTCATCTGCGTCTTTAGTTACAACAGCAAGGTTTCCAGAACCTTGTGCAATTTGTTCTAGAGAGAAAGGTACTTTTGCCGCAAACTTGGTTAGTTCTGCAAATGCTTTGTTTCCCTCTTTTGTTGTTTTAAATAAAAACTTAAATCTTAATTGCAAGTTTTCAATATCCATTGCTGTTTTAAGAAATGATTTTGCAACCATTCCAGCACCTAAACCAAGTAAAGCACCTTTAACAGAAAATACAGATTTTCTTATTCCATTTAAACTTCTTCTAATTCTACCAAATGCTTGTTTAGTTCTATCCTTTGCGTCTATATCAAATCGTAATTTATTTCTTGCCATGTTTCATTGCGTTTAATTTATGTTGTCTTTCTTCCAGTTTTAGATAGCCCATCCAATATTGAAATTCATCCATAGACATACTCATAACCTCATTAATAGTAATTTTCAACCTATCTGCCAAATAGAATGCGTTGTGAAGTTCGTTGTCTTTAGATAATTTTTTTTTCGACGCTATAAGCGTCCTTGAAGTACAGTATTTCTGTGGCTACGGCTGATACCACATCGGGATCAACCTTGTTCATTAAGCGATCTCTGTCATCTGGAGTAAAAAGTTTTTTACCATCTTTATCTTCTGCTTTCATAATTAATGCTTCTACCATCATAGAAGAAACATCTTCTGATTTTGCACCTAGATTACGATAAAGTTTTCTTTTCTCTGCCAAAGTTAATGGCTTAGCATAAATAGTAGTATTCCATTCTGGAACATCTATTTGTTTTCTTTGAATTGAACTGAATTGTTCTTCTGCGTGATCTAAAATTGATATTGGTTTTTTAACTTCATCAGACATAATTGCTTTCTACCCCAAAGGAGTAGAAATGTCAATTATACTGTTGATCTACTTAAAGCACCAGTTAGAGTAGCATCGAAAGTTGCTTCAATTATCCCATCAGTTGGAATAGAAACTGAATTACCAGTAACTAACCAAGTTCCTGAATAGTAATAATCGCTAGAGTCAGTCCCTTCAGGAAATAAATCTAATGCAACAGATTGTCCTTCTGCAAGAGCAATTTGTCCATTTGTATCAGTTTCATCCCAAAAACACTCGACACTAACAGTAGCACCTTTTTTTCCTACTTGGTATGTTTTAGATGTGTCAGTTAAAGTTGTATCTTCTAATAATTCTGCTGTCGTGTTAATCGTAAAACTTCTCACTTCAGCAATAGTATTAGTTCCAATTTTAACTACACCACTTGAACCAGTATGATTTGCCATTATTTAGTATCCTTATTTTTTTTCATATTGTTTATGATAGGTTTCTTAATATCAACCTGATCAACTTTTGTGTAGCCCATTTTCAAAAAATATTCAACCATATCTTTTGATGTTTCTATGACGCTATCGCCTTTTGGTGTTTTTAATTTAACTCTATTACTTGCCATAATTATATCCCAGTTTGAACTGCGTTCTCTTTAGTAGCATAAGAGATTGCGTATGTAAACCTAGCTAACCCAGTTTTTTGACTACCACTATCAAACTCATATTCTGTGCTTACTAATTTAGTATCATTTGCGTTTCCACCTCTTGTTACATCAGAACACATTGCTTCTTCTACTTCTTCTGCAATCGTATCTAAAGTATCATCTAAATTAGCTGTGCCTCTGCAATGAGCTTCTATTACTACATTTAAAGTTCTTATCATACTTCTAGTTCCAGCACCCAAGCTGTATTCATCTACTGTTTCATCATTCGTATAAACTATTAATGCCGGAAGATTACCAGTTTCTAAAGGAAAATATCTTGTTTCATAAACATTAGAACCAGTTGTTGATAAACTTGTAACTGTTGTTACTATTTGTTCTCTGATTGTTTTTCTTATATGTGCCATTATGTTGATAAATGTAAAACTGTCATTCCAGTTCCATCAGGTTCTATTTTTTTAATTTTATAAGTTGTACTATTAACGACTAAAGTATCATCAAAAACTGCATC
>VTLG01014079.1_pt1 | contig 24616 bp, 14 predicted proteins | sample 4694571 | NCBI WGS metagenome assembly VTLG01 (sample SAMN12604809, study PRJNA352737) | marine metagenome | biome: ENVO:00000447; feature: ENVO:00000209|ENVO:00000569|ENVO:01000036; material: ENVO:00002151; isolation source: viral sequences binned using virsorter ...
TACAAACAACAATGAAACTTATTGCACTTGCCGCTCTGGCATCCACCACAGCACTGGCGACACCTGCATCAGCCGGAGTCTATGCCAATGTCGAATCCAACGGGTCTCGTGTGGGTTCGGAATATACAGGTTCTGTGACCGACGTTCACGTAGGTTATGAGAAAGCTGCTGAGAATGGTTCTTCCTTCTACATTCAAGGAGGCCCCGCAGTAGTAGCCGAACAGGGCGAAGATTCTGACTGGCGACTATCTGGTAAAGTAGGTGGAAATTTCCAGGCTACTGATTCCCTTGGAGTTTATGGTGAGATCTCCCTTCTAACTGCAGAAGAGGATTCTGACGATGACACCAGTTGGGGCACCAAGGTCGGAGTTAAATATAACTTCTGATGAAGTACTTAGAATCTCCCTGGATGATAGTCTTTCTACTTCTGGGGATATTCATCTTTATAGAGGGTCTGCATATGACTGAACATCAGCATTGCAGATCCTGTCCACCTTGTGAAACAATGGAGTATTAATGTCACAACAAAGTACAGATGGTAGAGCATTTGTAACCCCTATAGGTACACCTAATGCAGAACCTAAAGATACTATGCCTAGTGATTATCAACCACCTGGTGTAGATGAAGAGAAAGAACCTCAATCATTAGAGGAAGCTCTCTTAGGAGAGTAATAGGACTGGAGGCACCTCAGAGTCGGACCTCCTTTTCATTGGCATCGGCCCGTACGCGGATACCCTTTGCCGTCTAGACGGTGGGATAGACCACAAAATATTTCAAAAAAATTTCTAACGTTAGAGCAAGTCAATAAACACTTACTCTTAAAATGGGACAGCAAACGACAGGGGGTTCTAATACCGCCCTGCTTACCGCACCAGGTGCGGATAATGGCGCCGCCTCGACCACCACGGCGAGAAGGGCGCTATATTTGAAGCTGTTTTCCGGTGAGTTATTCAAAGGATTCCAACGCAATACTATTGCAAGGGATCTAGTTACACGTCGTACCTTGAAGAACGGCAAATCATTGCAGTTCATCTACACAGGTAGAACGAAGTCAGAATATCATACCCCAGGAAACAGTATTCTAGGTAACAGCGATGGAGCACCTCCTGTAGCTGAGAAGACAATCACAGTTGATGACCTACTCATCTCCAGTGCATTTGTCTACGAGCTAGATGAGACCCTCGCTCATTATGATCTACGTGGAGAAATCTCCCGTAAGATTGGCTATGCACTAGCCGAAAATTATGACCGGAAAATTTTCCGTGCAATCGTAAAGGCTGCTCGTAAGGCAAGCCCAATCACTAAGACCAACTTTGTAGAACCAGGCGGAACTCAAATCCGTGTAGGTTCTAATGCTCAGCTTTCTGACGCTTATAACTCTGCATCTCTGATTGCTGCATTCTATGATGCTGCAGCTGCACTTGATGAGAAGGGTGTAAGTCAAGATGGTCGTGTTGGTGTTCTTAACCCAAGGCAGTATTACGAACTAATCCAAGCTGTTGGCTCTAACGGTCTTGTAAACCGTGATGCTCAAGGTTCTGCGCTGCAAGGCGGTAACGGAATCATTGAGATTGCAGGTATCAAGATCTACAAGTCAATGAACATTCCGTTCTTCGGTAAGTTCGGTACTATTTATGGTACTACAGCTGGAACAACTGATGCTAACGTAGCAGATCCAGGTAACTCTGGTTCATTCGTTGGTGATGCAATGGCTGATGAACATAACATTACACAAAATGATTATGGTCAAGCTGCTAAGTTCAGCAAGTCCTGTGGACTTATCTTCCAGAAGGAAGCCGCAGGTGTAGTTGAAGCAATTGGTCCTCAAGTACAAGTAACTTCAGGTGATGTCTCCGTGATTTATCAGGGTGATGTAATCCTAGGTCGCTTGGCAATGGGTGCTGACTACCTCAACCCTGCTGCTGCAGTTGAACTTTATGCCGGAGCTGCATCTAACGATTCTGCATTCGGATAGACTATTTATTAGGGGGAGTTCTCACGCTCCCCTTTTTTTTATTTACAAAAATTTATACCTATGGCTCAACCCACGACAATTGATAACGAGACCGAACTCTCCGCAGTAAATTCAATACTGGGTGCTATAGGTCAATCCCCTATCACCAGTTTAAACTTTTCTAACCCTGAAGTCTCTATCATATATAACCTTTTAAAAGAGGCTAATAAAGATATCCAAGCTGAAGGCTGGTCATTCAATAGAGAATGGCATGTAGAATTAATTCCTGATTCTAATGGGAATATATTAATACCCACTAATATATTACAAATAGATCAGCATGATGACTTTACAACACGAACTAAAGATATGGTTCGTAGAGATGGTAAGTTATATGATAGAGTAAACCATACAGATGTGTTTACTGAAAGTAAATTATATTTTGATATTGTATATTTATATACATTCAATGATCTACCAGAAGTATTTAAGAGATATATCACAACATCAGCCTCTACTAGAGCAGCTACTCAGTTAGTAACCAACCCACAACTGGTAAAATTATTAGGTCAAAGAGAACTACAAGCTAGAGCATCTTGCATGGAGTATGAATGCAATCAAGATGATCCAACCTTCTTTGGCATTGAACATGATAGTAGCTATACAGCATACAAACCTTTCCATGCACTTAGACGATAATGACAAGTATTGCACAAACTATTCCAAATTATGTACAGGGTATCTCATCACAACCTGATGAGTTGAAACCTCCTGGGACACTGGTTGATGCAGTTAATGTCATTCCAGATGTAACACGAGGATTAATTAAGAGACCTGGTAGTAAACTGATTAAAGATCGAGGAGCAAGTATTACAACTAATGTTTCTGGTACAACACAAGCAGGGTCTTGGTTCAGTTACTATAGAGATAAGACTGAACAACATATAGGTAGAATCTATAGAGATGGATCAGTGAAAGTATGGAGATGTAGTGACGGTGATGAAAAAACTATAGCTGCTAATTCTTACTTAGCACATAGTGCAGATGGTGACTTACAATTCCTTACTATTAATGATTACACTTATGTAACTAATAGAACTAAGGAAGTTCTTTTTACTGGTACAACTGATGCTTATATTGATAGTGGTCATTATGCTTATGTTGAATTGAAGCAGACCTCTAATGCTAGACAGTATGCGTTGAATCTATATAATCCAGGTACTGATTGGAGTAATAATTCTAATTGGACAACTATTACAACTGCTACTAGAATATCTTGTAGAGATAATGAAAATGGTACAAGAATACATGCGAACGGTATTATAGTAACTGCTGGTGGTAGTGGTTATTCGAGTACACCCACTGTTACTATAAAAGATAAAGATGGTAATACGATATCAGGTAGAGGTAAATCTAGAGATAGTAATGATGTCTATAATGATGGGTTTTTTAATGGTAATCCAACAGCAACTGTAGTTAATGGTGCAGTTACAGGTATTAACTTAGCGGTGGACGCAGACAATAAGAAAGGATCAAATGATAACTATGGGTTTAGACATGATGATATTGTAGTAATCTCAGGAGGTGGCGGTAGTAACGCAACAGCTGAGATACAAAGGTTTCAACCAAACCATACGATGAACAGCGCTCATCGAAATGTTATAGGCGGCTCTTGTTATGATATAGCTACAGGTGTTATCAGTATTAATGATAGTGATGTAATTGTACGAGGTAGTAATCATGTCGTAAAAACTTCTGCGAAAAATTTAGTCTTTAGATTTACAGTTACTGGTGTATCTGGTCCTATTGATGGATCAAATAAAATCGAAAAGGCACATGATTATAACTGTATGTATTCTTATGAGGTAGAATTGTTACATGGTGGTGAAGGTCTAGCTGTAGGTGACTATATTGAATTCTCATTAGAAGGTAGAGATACTCCAGTTACATATATTGTACATGTAGAGGAGATAGAGACTGCTAAAGTTAAAGCTGATATAAAAGCTGTACGCCCAGCATCTACACCTTTTGATCAAGACACAGCTATTAGTACTACAGGTGTGCTTGGTGGTATAACTAGTGAACTAACTGGATTAACTAATGTAACCTCGGAGATTATAGGTAACGGTGTCTATATTAAGAAAACAGCAGCATTTAATATAGAAACATCTGAAAATGATTTGATGAACATCATTACTAAAGATGTTAATGATGTTGCTAAACTACCAGCTCAATGTAAACATGGTTTCATTGTAAAAGTATCTAACAGTGAGAATAATGTTAACGATGATTACTATCTTAAATTTGTAGGAAATAACAATACAGATGGACCTGGTACTTGGGTAGAATGTGCTCAGCCTGGTATAATTAAAAGCTTTACTGCTAGTACAATGCCTCATCAGATAGTGAGGCAAACTAATGGTACGTTTACCATTGAACAACCGGCTTGGGATTCACGTACCATAGGTGATGATAATACAAATGTAATACCTAGTTTTGTAAGCATAAAAAGTGGTCATCCAGATTATGATTCTAATACGGGTGACATACTTAAGTATATTAATAAGGTTTTATTCTGGAGGAATAGGCTTGTACTATTAAGTGGAGAGAATGCTATACTGTCAGAACCTGGTAACTTTACAAACTTCTGGGCACAAACAGCTCTAGCTATATCACCTTTAGATGCTATTGATGTCGCTTGTAGTTCTACATTCCCGTCTAAACTATTAGATGGTATAGAAACTAATTCTGGTCTAGCACTATTCTCTTCTAATCAACAGTTCTTACTTACTACAGATAGTGATATATTAAACCCAGAGACAGCTAAGATTAATTCATTAGCAACGTATAATTATAACGAAAAAATTTCTCCCATACATTTAGGTACAACTATTGGTTGGCTTGATAATGCTGGAAAATACAGCAGGTTCTTTGAATGTGCTGATATAAGAAGAGAAGGTGAACCACAGATAGTAGAACAGAGTAAACTTATATCAAGGTTGCTTGTTAAAGATGTAGATCTTGTAGCTAACTCAAGAGAGAACTCCTTTGTAATGTTTGGAGTATCTGGTACTAAAGATGTATATGGTTATAGGTATTTTAATACTGGTAATGAACGCTTACAAAGCGCATGGTTTAAATGGGAGTTAAGTGATAACTTGCTTTACCATGTAATCATGGATGATATATACTATGCAGTATTAGATGGTACAGGTAACATCAATCCTTTGGTAAGTTTTAGATTAAAGGATGATGATGACTCTGCTGCTGTAACACATAACCAAGGTACAAGTTCAGTAGATGATGATGTGTACTTCCCGTTACATTTAGATAACTGGATTAAAGGAGATGATTCTGGAGATCCTATGGGTACAGTTACTTATCATACCAATCAAACTCTAGCTAACTTTAGGAAATCTACATTCGCAGTTCCTGCTGGTATTGATAGTAGCAAACCTATAGTAGCTTATGAAGCAGAACCAAGCAGCCCTAATTACGGTCGGTATGAAATAGCTACACTTAATGGTAGTACTTTAGAACTTACAGGAGATTGGTCCGCTAAAAAGTTCTACCTTGGTTATAATTTTACCATGTCTTTAGAGTTTCCTACATTCTATGCATCTTCAACAGTTAATAGACAGACTAGAACTGATGTTCATGCTTCTTTAATTTTACACAGACTTAAACTTAACTTAGGTCAAGTAGGAGTTTATGAAACTACATTGAAGCGTGCTGGTAAAGATGACTATACTGAACTATATGAATCAGTTATAACAGGAGATTACTTAAGTAATAAACCTGGTCTTTTAGATGAATACATTCAAACAGTATGTGCTTATGAGAAGAATACTAATCTAACATTACATCTAACATCTACTCATCCTTCACCTGCTACACTTTATTCAGTAAGTTGGGAAGGAGACTATACACCCAAATATTATAAACGTGCATAAATTTACAACATACCCATGTACTTATGAGGCTGCTATTGAAGTGGCCTCTAATCTACGTCCAGAAGATCGTAGAGAAGTTGAAGAAGGACATGGTTGTGATCCTATGATTATACTACCACAAGCTGTAGGCACAGACTACTGTGTATACTTCACGGCGCCTAACGGCAGGACTGCCGGAATGGGTGGAGTTAAAAAGGATGGCTTAATATGGATGCTATGCACACCAGTTATTCATGACTACCCAATAGCTTTTGTTAAAGAAGCTAAAAAAGTTTTAAACAGTAGAACAGAGAAACTTCTCTGGAATATCGTCGATAAACGAAACACAGTACATCTTAGATTACTAAGGTACTTAGGGTTCAAATTCCTACGGGAGTTTACGTATGGACCTAACCAATTAACCTTTATCGAATTTGCAAAATGTGCAATCCCGCAGTAGCCTTTGCAGCACTCGGCGCTGGTCAAGCTGTCTTAGGACACTCAGCCGCAGTATCAGCTGCAGACGCTAGTAATAGAAATAAACTAAGAATGTTCAATGCCCGACGTGGTAGAGTATATGGTGAGCATTTTTCTAACTTAACTACATACTACAGTAAAGGTGTCGATGCAGAAATAGCCTGGGCTGAGAATGCTCTTGCTGCTAATCGTGGTGTTCAATCTAAGATACAAGAGATCAAACAGAGAACTAACGAAGCTCTTAGACAAAATACAGAATCTTATGTAGAAATGATTAGTGATGCACGCTTAGGAAAAGCTAGTGAAATAGCTGGTAAATCTGCAAGGCGTGTTCAGAAATCTCTGTCAGCTAAATATGGTAGAATTAAAGCAACAAGGAAAAGTCAAATAGATGATCAAGCAGATGCTGCGGATATGATCATTAGACAAATACTGGAACGTCAAAGAATAGCAGATATTAATGCTCAACGTAGGATTGGAAATGCACCAAGAAGAGGAGCAATGCCTAATGAACCTGTATGGGACAAAGGACCAGGTATGTTAAGTTTAATAGTTAACACTGCAATCGGTGCTGCTAGTGGTTATCAAGCTGGTGGTGGTAAGTTAGGAGACTTATTTAAGAGTAAAAATATAGGTGGATTTGATTCTTCTGCTTTATGGTCTTCAGCAAAAGCTGATCTTCCTTGGATTTCAGCACCGACGGATTTCACTTCTTTTAGTACTACCCCATTACAATCCGTTAATTATACTGGTGGTAGAATGTTCGATTTAACTAATTCTTTACAGAATACGTTTGGAAATAAGCTAAACACTTTTAATCTTCCTTGGACTTCAACACCGTACGCGCCATGACATTTGCACCTATAGATCGCCACTCTTATGCTAAACAGAGTGAAGAGGCACAGAGAAGAGACGCTTTATCTTATCAACCATTATTAGAACAAGAACAAGAAAATGCTCAGATGATGCAATGGTTGGCAGCTAACCGAGAAGGTCAAGACCTAGCGGCATTAGCAACAGCAATTAATCCTAGTGGTGAATTAGCTAAAGTAGGTTTAGCTTATGCTCAAAGACAGGAGTTAAGAAAACTAGCTGATCAAGAATCAGAAAAGTTTTTTAAAGAAGCAGAAGGTATAAGTGTTGTAACATTAGATCAGTTAAGAGAAGAGAAGAAAGAAATAAGTACTGCAATGGCTGCTGATTATGAAGTAGCTAATTTACTGAGAAAGCAAGGAGCAGATCCCATAGTCGTAGATTCTATGGCTAATTCTCAGGGACAGAAGAGATATAATATAGCTAATTCTCATTTACAAACTTTAACTGAGAAAGCTAAAAATGTAATAACTGCGAGATTAAAAGATGATGAGAGATTAATAAAGATAGAAGGTTTAGAACCTTTCCATATAAATGGAAATTTAAATCCTGTACAATATAGAGCAGCTGTACATTTTCTTATTCATGAATTCAATCAGAATGAAGGTATATATGGTATAACACCTATATTACGAATGGATTCTGGTTATAGTAAAGCTATTGGTGATTTAAAAACGTCTCTTATTGGTGAACATGAAAAGCGTTGGGAACTTGACTCAGATGAAAGTAGAAGAGTAAATGGATTAGAATATGCAATAAGTGAAGTAAATCTAGCAGAGAGTTACTTAGACACTGGTAAAGCTAAGTTAGTTCTTAATGGTACTACACTTGTTAATTCTTTTATAGGAACTAAGGATGAAAAAGGTGATGTATTAACACCTAAGCAAGCTATTGATGAAATATTTAAACGTGTTGAAAGTATAGCTGACTATGACATTGGTCTTGCAGAACAGATGGCAGATCAACTAGCATTAGCAGAATATGACAAAGGTGGGGAAAAAGTACCCTTCTCTAAAGAACGTGTTGAAAAATTAAGAGATGCTATTCTTGTTAAAGTTACTGGTAAGATTGATCGAGAACTCAGTGAAAAAGAAAGAGATAGAGAAATTTTAACTAGAGACTGGGAACAGGGTAACATAACTGATGAAGAGTATCAAGCCGGTTGGACACAACTTGGACAGACAGGTCTGCCAGCAGGTATGTTAAGACGTCAAGCAAATGAAGCTGCATCTGCAGGAGATCAGAAGACTCAAATACTAGCAAGTATTAAATCAACTCATACTTTAGGTATGGATCTTACAGAAGTTCATCCTGAAAATTACGAATGGGCAAAAGAGCAATTTGATAAATTAAATAAATTCAGTCAAGCTAAAAACCATTCAGATGCTAATGGTTCTATTAAGATCATAGATGGACGCATTAGTACAATTACTGGTTGGGCCGGCACTGATCGATTGGCTGGTGAAATAGGACCAACCGTTTCTTTAATGGCCAAACGTGATTTCTATAATGAATTAAAGCAGTTTACATTAGACGGTTTACCAATACATCAGGCTATAGATGAAGCTAGGAAAAAAGTACTTGAACGTTTAGGTAATCCTGAAACACCAGATGAATTAGAAAAAGGTTATTATTATCGATTGTCTCAGGTTAGTTCTGGTGATGCATATTCAGTTGCCAGCTTTAAGATGGGTGAGTTAGGAAAAGAAAATCTTGATTTCACCAAACCTTGGACAGGTGAAAATGCACCTGATGTAGGGTTTTTACGAGAGCTACCAACATCAGATATTGCAGATATAGCTGGTTATGTTGGACCAGATTATAAAGGTAAGACACCTGAGATAGTTAATATACTATATAAGAAATGGGAAGAACAGCAACCTTTGTTTCCACCTCATGGTATAGATTCTAAAGATTTTGCAAGACGACTTGCTGAAGGTTTAGGTATTTCAGTTGCTCCTCCTACACCAAAAGAAACAAAAATAAAAAAAGCTGTTAAAGACGCAACAAAAGATAATGAACTTATTAGTAGCTGTATAAGGCGATGCACTGATAATCCAAGTCCAGGTGCTGCTTTTAATTTTAAGACAGTACTGCAACTTGAGAAAAATCTATCAGTTGCAAATTCTAACGAACTCTTAGCATGGGATTATAGCTAAATGGAACAGTATACAAATCCAATAGATAAATTTAGACATTCTCCTGAAGCTGCTGCATTAAGTAATCAAGAATACTTAAGACAGTTAATAGAGTTAAAGAAGCAAGAGGATGCAACAAACGAAGTAACAGAACCTGATACATCTAGTGTTACACCTACTCCTAAAGAAGAATTTCCTATTCTAGACGATGCTGAATTATTAAAAAGGTCAAATAGAAAAGGTATACTTAAAGATGTACCTATTGAGAATGCGCTTGAAAAGAGAATATTATCAGGCTGGCGTTTACCAGAAAGTGATTCTGATCCTTATTTCAGAGGTATGCGTCAATCTGAGATATCAGATATGCGTAGAATGCAGAGAGTTGTACTAGGTGAAGAGCAAGTTAACCCCGTTGCAGAAGAAGCATCTAGAGCTCTTGCTGGTGGTGTACTGACAACATTAGATTCAGTTTTTAGTCCTCACTTAGTTGATATGGTAAGTGGTAAGATGGAAGCTGAGGGTGATAACTATGAACCTGATTGGAGTTTCTCTAAACAGTTTGATATAGAATACCCTATTCTTAATACAGCTTGGGGACCATACTTAGAATCTATATTCCATTATGGTACTTTAGGCCTTGGTATAGTTGGTGCTATATCTGCCTCTCCTTGGACTTTACCTGTAATTGGTAAAGGTGGTGCTTTTGGTAAGTTTGCAACTGGTACTACTCAAGGTATGATAATTGGTGCTGGACAAGATGCAGTATCAATAAGATCACATGAGCAGAATGCTTCAAGAATGTTGATTGACAGATACCCACAACTTGATAGATTAGTCGGACCTTTAGCTACTCAAGATTCAGATTCACCTTTAGCTATTTACTTTAAAAATGTAGCTGAAGGTATAGGTTTTGAAGCTCTACTTGGTGGTACATGGGAACTATTAGGTCAGGGTTTATCTGCAGCAAAGAGGTCAAAATTTAAAGCACAAGTATCAGAGAGTACTTTAAGTAAATTAAAAGATAGATTTGATCAAACAAAAGCAAAAGGTAAAGTTGAGTTTGATGAACAAGATGGTTTTGTTAGAACTATAACAGACTTAGAACAAAACCAAATACCTGGTGAGATTGTTGATTTAGATGGTATGCCTCCTTCACCTTACATGGGTTTAAGAGGTCATAAGAATAAAGGAGCTGTTGATCCTTGGCAAGGTAGTCCTAACTCAAGAGCTATTACTCCTTATGATAATTTTAATAATCTAAATAAGATTGATAAGAGTGAGCCTTATGGTTCTGTTGATTCTATCTTAACTGCTTTAGAAGCTGAAGATTTTGCTACCAACGGCTTTATAGCAAACAAAGGTGTATTCAATAGAATTAGAGATAAAATAATTAATGATCCACGATTCCAAACTATTCTTAAAAAAGCTAAAGTTCAAGGTAAATCTACTTATGCAACTTTCAAAGCATCATTAGATAGGTATCAAGATATTGCTGGATTAAACTTTAAGAAGCCTAGAGTAGATTTCCAAGATTTCTTTAAGAGAACAGGATTAACAGTCAATGATGTTATAGCTTCTGAGACTATAATTAATTCTTTATTCAAACAGATACGTGATGTAGCAACAGCTGCTAGAGAAGTCAAAAAGATGGGTGGTGATATCTTTGCTGTAGATGGTCCTATGAAAACCATTGCAGATAGATTAACTGCTGCTATAGAGATGTCTAACTATCATCGTGTTGCTGCTCATAGTTCTGTTAAAGATGCTAACAAAGCTTTGAAAGGTATACATGAGGAGTCTTTAGGTGGTGTACACTTATTGATGAACTTCCTTGATAGAGAAGCTCCTCAAGAATTAATTGATGAAGTATTAAAATTCCTAAGTACTGCACATAGATCCGGTAAGATATCTGACTTTAATAATTGGATGCGTCAGAAGATGACAGGTGGTGATATGCTACCTGGTAAGAACAAGCAAGGTGCTTTGTTACAAGAAGTCTCTACCATGCATATTAATAGTATGTTTGGTCCTAAGACAGCTCAACGAGCTATATGGGGTACAGGGTTTAACTCATACTTAAATCAATTCCATGATACATTTGGAGCTGCTTTAAGGTATCCTATCACAAGAGATTCCAAACAGTTTAAAGCTCAGTTTGCTTCATTCATGAGTATGATAGATTTCATACCTGATGCTTGGAAGATATTCAAAGGTAATATAAATGAAGCATTTAAAGATGGTGCAGTAATTGATACTCGTTTCTCACAGTATGGTCAAAGACAATTTAATGACGAAGCTTATTCTCAATGGCTTGAACTTGAAGGATCTGAATCAGATAAAATTGTATGGAACTTATGGCAAACAGCTAAAAACCTAAATGGTAACTCTACTATAGGTAAAGCTGCTTCTGCTGTATCCAGAGTTATGGATGCAGGAGACCGTACCTTTGAAGAGCTAGTGAGACATAGACGAGTTAAAGAGATTGCTATGCGTGATGCTCTTAATGCTAAAGAAGCTGGAGATATAACACAGATAACAGATGAAGTCTTAGATGCAGCTGGTGACTTATATGAACGTAAATACTATAACGAAGCAGGTGATTTAGATCTAAGAAGAGAAGCTTTCACTAAGAATGATTTTGATGAAGTAACTTATCGAACAGAATTACAAGGAGCTTCTAAAGCTTTTGCTGAGTTTATTAATCAAGTACCTTTACTAAAACCTTACTTTAGATTCATTAGATCTGGTATCAATGGTTTAACACTTAAGACAAAAGGCATGCCTATACTAGCTGGTCTGGTAGATAAAGAGCGTGCTATTGCATTAGCTCAACCTGGTGACTTAAGTAAAGTTCGTAAGTATGGTATTGAAACTGACTGGGATCTAGAGAAAGTAAAAGCAAGGCAATGGTCTAGACAAGCTGTAGGCTATGGTCTTGTTTATATGGCTATACAGAAATATCTATCTGGTGAATTATCAGGCAATGGTCCTGCTAATCAAGGTATGAGAAATGTATGGGTAGATTCAGGTTGGGAACGTAATATGATTGGGTTTGGTAATAAGAGAGTTTCTATAGAACTATTTGAACCATTTGATTTATTACTTAAAGGTGTAGCTGATGTTGGTGATAACTTAGAACTTATGGGTCCAGAGTGGGCAGAAGATAAGTTAAGAGCTTTTGCAGTAGCAACTGCTTTCACTGAAGCTGCCACTAATCAAACTTACTTAAGTAGTGTAGGTGATATTGCAGATACTCTTAGAGGCGAACCTGGTAGTGTTAATAGGTTAGTTGGAACTTTAGCCAATGTAGTACCATTTGGTGGCTGGAGAAGGTGGCTTGGTGATTCATTAACTAATGCTTATCGTGAGATTAATTCTAGTATATGGTCAGAGAGAGGATTCTTAGAATCTGGTCCTGCTCAAACAATAAGAAGAAGTAATCTTGCAACCGAATTCTTAGCACCATTAACAGGTAATCAACCTTTACCTTATAAATATAATATACTAAATGGTGAACCTTTTGATAACCGTAATGTATTAGGTAGACTGTTTAGAGCAACCAGTATGGTTAACATTTCACCAGCTCCAAGCCCTGGTCAAAAGTTATTATGGAATAGTAACTATGACTTACGTGCTTCTACTTGGTATTCACCTGGTACTGACAGAGTGTCTTTAAAAGATAATGCTGAATTAAGATCCGAGTTTGAAAAACAAATGGGTCTTGTAAAGATCAATGGTAGAAATTTAGAACAATGGTTGAATCATATAGCCAAAGATCCTAGAGTACTCGCTTCTGTAAAAGAAATGAATAATGATAGGAAAAAGGGTGAAATAGAATATGATCCTACTAAAGCTTATTATCATAACCGTTTAATAAGGAAGAGGTTTGAGGAAACACGTAAAATAGCTTGGTCTAGAGTACGTATTCTTCCTTCAGCAAAACGGTTGATTAAAGAAAAACAAGCTTTAGATGCTAAAACAAAAGCAAAACTAGATAGAACTACCCATCAAGAATTAGAACCTGTCCTCAATATGACTAAATAAATGACAATAGAGATTCATCAACCGACATATGAACTAAAGGATGGGACAGGAAGTGCCGCCCAATTCACGTTCGCATTCCCTTTATATGATGCTACTAATGAGACAGATGATGTATTTGTTTATGTGTGGAATACATCAACATTAGTATGGGATCAAAAAACACTAGGAACACATTATACTATATCTGGAACTACAGTTACATTCACTTCTGGTAACATACCAGCTAGTGGTAGTAAAAATATTATTATTAGTAGAACTACAGATATTAAATTCCCTAAAGCTGATTATGTAGCAGGTAGTGCTGTAAAAGCTGAAGACCTAGATAATAATCAGACACAAGCATTATATGCTATACAGGAATTAAGAGACTCAAAGGTTAGTAATAGGAATGCTAAGATCCTTGGGAATCTAGATATGGATTCCAATAAGATTATTAATGTAGCTACACCAACAGCCGCAACTGATGCTACTAATAAATCTTATGTTGACACTGCAGTTTCAATTGCTGCAACAGTAGGAGCTACAGCACCGACTAACCCAAGCAATGGTGATAGATGGTATGATACTGTATCAGGACGTACCTTTGTTTATTACTCAGATGCTGACTCATCTCAATGGGTTGACTCTGCACCTCCTCTAGATAGTGGAGTAGGTGGAAGCGGTGGATCAGGTGATCAGCAGGTATTTAAAACATTTAAAGTAACAAGTGGTGGTAGCTCCGTTGATGTTATTGCAGATGGTACTACAGATACATTTGAATTAGTAGCTGGTAATAATGTTACACTTACACCAGATGCTACTAATGATAAGGTAACTATCAACTCCTCAGCTACAGCTAATATTGGAGATGGTGATAAAGGTGATGTAACAGTATCTAATAGTGGTGCTACATGGACTATTAATAATGATGCAGTAACCTATGCTAAGATGCAGGATACAACTACAGCTAACCGTGTTATAGGTGCTGTTAGTGCTGGTGAATTAACTGAAGTACAAGTAAATGAAGGCATGATAGCTAATGATGCTGTGTCTGATACTAAACTACAGGATTCTACTACTACTGATAATGACCGTGCTGTAGGTACTAATCATATTAAAGATAATGCAGTAACAAATGTTAAAATAGCAGATGATACTATTGCTGAATCTAAATTAGATATTCATAATGCACCATCTGGTACTGATAAGTATCTTAAATATACCTCTAATGGTATGGAATGGGCTACTGTATCTGCTGGAGGAGGCTCAGGTGATATTGAAGGTGTTACAGCTGGTACAGGCTTATCTGGAGGTGGTACATCAGGTACTGTAACAGTTAATGCAGATGTAGGTACTACAGCTAATAAGCTTGTTCAACTTGATGGTAACGCAAGACTTCCTACTGTAGATGGAAGGAATCTAACTAATATAAATGCGAATCAATTATATGACGGTACTATACCAGATGGCAGATTCCCTGCTACATTGCCTGCAGTTAGTGGTGCTAATCTAACTAATATAACAGCTACAGGACCAGGTTTAACTGGTTGGGTAAGTGTTAAAGATTCTCCACATAGTGCTACAGGAGATGGTAGTACTGATGATACTAGTGCTATACAAAGTGCTATAGATTCATTAGGAACTGGTGGTGGTACAGTATGGTTCCCACCTGGCGTCTATAAATTAGGATCACCTCTTGTATTAAGTAATAATAATAGTGATGATTATGTTACATTACAAGGAGCTGGACCTGCTAACTATGGAAATGATAACGATATATCAGCAGGTGGAGGCGCTACTTTAAAGAGAACTAGTAATGGCAACTTTATTAATATAACTAATACTAGAGGTACACAAATCCGTAACCTTTTATTTAAAGGTAGTAATATGTCTTCTGGTATTGCTATTAATACTGTAGCTAATGCTGGTAGTACACAGCATTTATACGAAAATCTTGTATTCAATGGTATTGCTAATTGTATCCACTTAGGTGGTTTAAGTCAAAGTATTATTAACAATATACTAGTAAGACATCCAAATGATTCTTCTGATACTCATGCTATAAAATTATATAAAGGTAGTTATGATCAAATAGATCAAATACGTATAGAAAATGTAATTATAGATGGATCACCAACAGCTTCTGATGGAGATAAAAGTGAGAATATGTATGGTATAAGCCTTTATGGAAAGGTTAATACTGTTTTTGTAAGAGATACTTCAGTACTTCGTTGTAAAAGAGGTATTAGACTTCATGTAGATGATGATGAATGGGATGGTGAATTCATTTATTTTGTTAATGTTGAAGTTGAAAGATGTGATGGAAACGGTTTTAGTTTTGATGGAGATGGTAACTTTATCTTTATGACGAATTGTTACTCATGTCTTAACAGTGGTAATGGCTTAGCAGTTCAGAATAATTATAGAGGCACATTAAATATAGAAGGATTCAATTCTAGAGCTAATGGTCATAATGGTATTTATTTTTATACTGACAAAAACCATGATGAATATGGTCAGGTAAGTATCTCTAATACATTATGTATGGATAATAGTAATAGTAATCATGGTGGTGATGGGCAGGCTGCAGGTATAAGAGTCGCTAGAAGTAAGTATAGTCATATGAGCATTATTGGTGGTAAATGTGGTGGTGGTACTAATGGTTTAGACTCTGGTAGTCAGAAATATGGCATTGATTTCCATGGTAGTGATCATAAATATATTACTATAGTTGGTGTAAACTGTAAAGGAAATAGTAGTAGCAGTATAAATAATAGTCCTAATAGCGATAATGCAGGTTCTATATATTTCCAAAACACTGGTACTAATAACAGTTCTTCTTCTATGAACTTTATAGCAAATTGCCCAGGCTTTAACTCAGGTCAAACTTCGTTCCCTTAAGATATTATGGCTTTAAATTTTCCAAATAACCCCGCTAGTGGGGCAACACATAATGCCACTAATGGTCTTACATATTCGTATGATGGGGTCAAGTGGGTAACTTTAGGTTCATATACTACTGGTGCTATTGAAGCTCAAAAGTTAACAGATATAAGTAGCAGCTTTAATGGTAGTACAGCAACCTTTAACTTAACTGTAGGTTCTGATGCTGTCAAACCACATAATGACAATTCAGTATTGATTGTTGTTAATGGTGCAGTACAAGAACCTACTACTGCTTATACTATTGATTCAATTAATGGTACAATAACTTTCACCTCTGGTAATATTCCAGCAAGTGGTGCTACATTCTTTGGTACAGTATACTCTAGACTGCCTACTTCTGATGCAGATGCACTGTCAACTACTGGTGGTGTAATGAGTGGAAATATAACATTTTCTAGTACTCAAGAGATACCTATTGGTAGTATTCAGGAAGCTAATACTTCACAGAAAGGTGTTGTACAATTAGAAAATTCAACATCTAGTACTTCTGTAGTAAAAGCTCCTACATCTAATGCAGTTAAAGTAACTAAAGATGTAGCAGATGCCGCTCTGCCAAAAGCTGGCGGCACGATGACAGGGAATATAACATTTAATTCAGGTCAAGCATTTGATGCTTCTAAGATAACATCAGGTACTCTACCAGGCGCTAGACTAGGTGCTGATGTAGATACCACGAAGATGACTGCAGCTACGGTTGTAACTAATTCAGAACAAGGATCACATACAGCAAACGATACGTCGTTCTATACTACCCAAGCTGCTGATTCTAGATTCTTTGTAACATCTTCTTCAGAAACAATTAAAGATGGGGATACGTTCCCAGATAATGATACAACTATAGCAACAACAGCTGCTATTAATGATAGAATTGTTGATTTAGTTGATGACGTTGGTGGTTTCGTACCTATTGCAAATGAAACTTCTTTTCCAAGCGCTAATCCCGATGTTAATAATAGCGCTGGAACTATTGTTAGCATTCAAGCCCTCACTAGTGCTATCACCACAGGCTCTGGTGTCACCACTCATACCATAAATAATGGTGCTGGTTCTGGTAATAATGTAACAATTACTGGTTTAACTGCAAGTACTACATACCCAGCTGGTATGGGCATGTTGTTAGAAACAAGTGCTACTAGTGGTAATGGTAGCTCATCACCTCCTAGAGCTTATACCTTCCATAGGTTAGTACCTAAAGCAACAGAGGTAACTACGGTTGCATCTAATAATACTAATATTAATACTGTTGCTACTAATATAGCTAATGTTAATAGTGCTGCAACTAATATGAGTAATATTAATGCAGTAGGAAATAATGCTAGTAATATTAACGCAGTAGCAGGGCAGATAACATTTGCTGAAGACTTAGGTTTAATTACTGAATCTCTTACTACTGAAACAGGTAACAATATAAACACTGTTGCTACAAATATAAATGATATAAATAGTTTCTCTGATATATACAGAGTAGCAGCATCAGCACCAAGTTCTTCTCTTGATGAAGGAGATCTATGGTATGATTCTGCAAACAATAAACTTAAGTATTATGACGGTAGTAACTGGATTATAATTGCTGCTGGTGGTATTAATAATTTACTTGAAGATACAACACCAGAACTTTATGCAGCTTTAGACTGCAATGATAAAAATCTCACTGAAGTAGCTACTGTCAGTGGTAACAACTTACAAATCGACTTCGGATCTATAGCATAATGGCAAAGAAATTACAATTAAGAAGAGGTACAACCTCTCAACACAGTAGCTTCACCGGAGCAGTTGGAGAAGTTACTGTTGATACAGATAAGGATGTCGTTGTTGTACACGATGGTAGTACAGCAGGTGGGCATCCTATGGTTAAGGCTTCAGCTGCTGCTGAATTGATAGATGAAGATAACTTCTCTAGTGACAGCGCTACTAAAGCACCTTCACAGCAATCTACAAAGGCTTATATAACTGCTACCTCTCAACCTCTTGATGCTGATCTAACAAGCCTTGCAGGATGTCAGAGTGGTTCAGCAGCGGCTATTGCTGCTTTACTTCAAGCAGAAGTAGAGATACTTGATGGGGCTACCGTAACAACTGCAGAGCTGAATACCTTAGACGGCTTTACTGGAGATAAAGATGATCTTATATATGCTAAAGACTTGAAAGCTACAGGTGTAACTGCTACAGAATATGATTATCTAGATGGAGTTACATCTGCTATCCAAACACAGCTAGATGCTAAACAAGCCTCTGATGCTGATACAGCAAAGACTGATGTAGACCAAGAATGGTCAAAACCTCAAAGAGGTGACATCATAGATAATGGTACACATAGTAGTGGTGCTACTGCGGACTTTGATTTAGATGCTGGTAATAACTTTAAAATAGATATAAACGCTGCCGTTGAATTAGGCTTTAGCAATTTAGATGCAAGCAGAGAAGGTCAGACTGGAACTATTTGGGTAGATAATGCTGCTATTACTCCTACATGGGGTGGTGAAGTACAGTTTGAAGGTGGTACTAGTGGAACAATTAGTATAACTCAAAATGCTAAGACAGTGCTAGCTTATTACGTCATACCAGGTGGAACAAAAGTTCTAGTGTCAGCTGTACTTGATGTTAAAGACGATTGAGGATAATATACTATGACAGTAATTGAGAACCCGCTGCTTTTACGAAAGAAGGCAGCGGCAGCTGAAGCCTATCAAATAGAAAAGAGTATTAGGTTTAACGAAGCAGATTCAGCCCATCTTTTAAGGACTACTGGTTCTAAAGGTAATAGAAGAATTTGGACTTGGGCAGCTTGGGTAAAACGTTGGGATGTAGAAAATAGATCAACATTATTTAGCGCAGGAGATGGTCAAAGTGATACTGGCTGGACTGCTATTGAAATAGAAACAGATGAAAAATTAAAAGTTACAGGATGGAATACTAGTTGGAAACAAACAAATAGATTGTTTCGTGATCCAGGAGCTTGGTTTCACATAGTAGTAGCTTTTGATACAACTCAAGCAACTGCAACTGATAGATGTAAGGTTTACATTAATGGCAAACTGGAAACTTCTTTTAGTGCTGATAATTCTCTAACTCAAAATACAGAGTATGCAGTAAACGAAGGTAGTAAACCACATCGAATAGGAGGTATTGATCCTGCTGGTGTTAATAACGCAATGAGTAATTTTTACCTTGCAGATAATTACCTAATTGACGGATTAGCCCTATCCCCGGCTGCATTCGGAGAATTCGATTCAGCTCGTAACTGGAATCCGAAAGCCTTTGCAATTCCAGCTCCCAACAATGGGACTACATGGAGCGATAACGTTACTTGTAATGCAACTCTACCTGGTTCAGGTGCTGACTCGGCTGCAGAAGGTTTTGATGGAGACAGCGGTACTGCTTATCCTAATGTTACAAGAATGAATACTTTTACGAGTAGTTCTCATCTTACTGTTTCATTTGGATCTTCTGGTATTCCATGTAGTCAAGCAGTAGAAATTCCTTACACACTAGGAAGTGGATCAATAATTGCTAATTATGATGTTACTTTTAAAGATGGTCATGTAGAAAGACGTTCTATTAAAGGTCCATCAGGTTCAGGAGCAAGTGGTACTTTTACCTATAATGGTAGAGGATCTAATGTCACTGAATTTAAAATAACAACAGGTAGTTCAAGTGCTAATGGAGTTGGATTTGGTCATATTAAAATCGACGGTGTAGAGCTTGTAGACGGCCAAACAGATGAGACTGATAGAACTAAACTTTGGCCCGGAGTAAATACTGGGGTAAAATGGAGTAGCTATTTAACAGCTACTAATGGAAGTTTAGAAGCTGATGGACATTCACAAGGTCCAGACAAAGCTTTTGATGGTGATGAAAGTACTTATTCACAGCTTACAAGTTCATCTAATCCTAACACACAAACATTCACACCACCTGGTGGAATAGCATACACATCGAAAGTTGAGATATACATAATAAATGCACAAAATACAGCATCTCTTAATGGTGGATCAGCTCAATCATTAAGTGCTAATGCTTGGAATACTATTGCGACTGGATCAGGTACAATTAATACTATTGCAGTAACACGAGCTAATGCAAATGGTTGTTCTTTTAATGGTATAAGAGTAGATGGTGTAGTATTAATTAATTCAATCGTTGACAACAGCTTCCACCTCAAGTTTAACGACTCATCATTAAATAGATACCTAGGGAAAGATACACTTAATGGAAAGATTGCTGATGCAACTGGTGGTCTTCCGATATATAACACCACTGATGATTACGGTGATGTAAAAGATACTGGATACAGAAATGATAGCAGCTCAAGTAGCTTAATTTTTGCTTTACCTGGTGATACAACAACTGATATTCACCATAGTGTTAAAGGATCAGGCTCTGCAAAAACTATAACTAATTCCTATGGTACAATAACTACCAGCAGTGCTCAATCTAGATTCTACGGAACATCATTAGATTATACATCTAATCCTGGTAATGGTGCATCTACCTCAACAATAGGACAAACAGTTACACATTCTGATTTTGATGTAGGTACAGGTGACTTTACTATTGAATTCTGGTGCATGAATCCTACTTGGGATGGAGGATCCACTAATAAAGATCAGAAAGTAGTTGCTCTAAATAATTCCTCTAGTTATAGCTTATGGTATGTAGTAAATGGTGTTTGGAAATTATGGATGGGTAGCGATGAAAGTGTTGGTTATACTTTCCCGTCGAATCAATGGGTACATACAGCTATCTCAAGAAGTGGTACAAGTTTAAGATGCTTTGCAAACGGTGTACTAGTTTATACAAAAACAACTAGTCATGATTTTGATTCAGGTTCGTTAATGATTGGTGGTAGTGGTAGTAATTCATATACTGGGTATATCCAGGGATTACGAGTATATACCTCAGCCAAGTACACAGCTGATTTTAAACCTCCAACCCGCAACGACTTCACGGTTAATAATATAATTTCAGAATCAGCAGTATATAGTGCAAACGTATCTGCCTCTAATAGTATATATCAAGGAGATGGTAACAAGTATAAAGCATTTGATGGATCCGCATCAACGTGGGTTTATCAGAATGGTGGTGGCGCCAGTATAACTTGGGATGCTTCTGATTGGGATATTAACGTAACAAGTAGTTTAAAAATCCAGCAATTTGCTGGTGGAAGTAATGCTACTTATACCATTGATATTAATGGCACTCAAGTAAAAAGTATTAATGTACCTTCTGGTAACTTTGCTCCTTCTATAAATGTAGAATTAGCAGATACAACTACTAAACCATTTAAATTAAATGAGTTAAAAGTTACAGGTGGACAAGCTGGCTTTAACCAAATAATTGTAGATGGTACTGTACTTGTTGATGTCCCCAAAACTGCTATAGATGTTAGTACAGATACTCCAACAAATTACACAGATGATTCAGATGTTGCACATGGAAACTACTGCACGCTAAATCCTCTAACACAGGCAAATAACTCTGGAACTCAAACCTTCGGGGATGGTAACTTATATCATGAAAGCACCTCTTCTGCTGGTGCTTGGCATATGTTTAGAGGTACTATGGCTATACCGAAAGGTAGTACAGATAAGTTCTACTATGAGGTAACATGGTTACAAGATACTAGCAATACTGACATACAAGTTGGATGGGTTGATCCATACCAGAAAGGAGTTACTGCTAGTGGATTCGGTGATAATCCTCATGAGTATTGTTTTAGAGGAGATAACGGTAAGAAGTTTAATGCTAATACCCAAACTACTTATGGAAGTGCTCCTTCTCAGGGTGACGTTGTAGGAGTTGGTTATGATAATGGTTCAATACGTTTCTGGGTTAATGGTACCGAACAGGATTCTGGTACAGCTGCTTGGACAGGTATATCAAAACCCTTAATGCCTGGTTTTGCTACATATACACAAAGTAGTGATACATGTAAAGTAGACTTTAACTTTGGACAACTTCCTTTCAAACATCCTCAAAGTGGTTATAAAGGTATATGTACCGAAAATCTCAACGATACATTCGCTGATGAAGCTGCTGGAATAGTAAATAACCCATCTGCTTTCTTTGATGCAACAACTTGGGTAGGTAATGATTCAAGTCCTAGAACAATTACACAAGCAAACGGAGACTTCACTCCCGATTTAATATGGCTGAAGAATGTAACTACCAATGGTAGATCTCACTATCTATATGATGTTGTTAGGACATTTGCTGTAAACAAGGAACTAATTACAAATGATAATCATGAAGAAGGTAGCAGTGGTCAGGCAACAAATGAAAGTGGGTATGTTTCAGGTGTTGGGACAGGAGAATTTACAGTAGGAGCAGGAAGTGTTAATCAAGAATATACTAATAAAGATGGTGATGACTTTGTAGCATTTACCTGGGATGCAGGAACAGCTGCAGTTACTCCTTCAAGTTCTTATAATATAACTCCAACAGCTCAATGGGTTAATAATACAGCAGGGTTCTCAATAACTGGTTATACTGGTAATGGATCAGATGATCAAACACTACCTCATGGTTTAAACGCTAAGCCACACTTTGTGTTTGTTAAAAACAGAGATAGTTCTAACGCTTCACCTCAAGTTAAGCATCATTTGTTATCTGCAGGTAAAGTATTATTTATGCATACTAATGCTCAAGAAGGTGATTCTGGTTATGGAGAGATAAAAGATTTAGATAGTAATGTTACAGTTACATTAGATGATACTGGTAATGATGCGGCAAACGTTAATAAGAATAATGAAAAGTATATAATGTATGCATGGACTGGTATAACAGGCTATTCTGAGTTTGGAACTTATACAGGAAATAATTCTGCTGATGGACCTTTCGAATTTTGTGGGTTCAGACCAAAGTGGTTGCTAATTAAAAATAGAGGTTCTACCACAAACTGGCAGTTGTTTGATGCTGCACGTGATAAGTATAACGTAACTGAGAACTGGTTAGAACCAAATCAAAATAATCAAGAACAAATACATGCAAATGTTAAAGTTGATTTTTTAAGTAATGGCTTTAAACTACGTGGTACTGATGGCGGTATTAATGCTGTTAGTGATTACGTATATGCAGCATTTGCCGAACATCCACAAAAAACCTCAAGAGCACGTTAACTAATTATTTATTATGGGATACAGATACAATGGGTCACCTCTATCTTTAGATGTGGCCTGGAGAGATACAGCGGGTACACAATACCCATCTAATTGGTTGCGTAACTCTACTGCAGCACAACGCGCAGCCGTTCCTTCTGGAGGCGTAACCTGGTCAACAGATTCAATTGGATATGATACAGAGTTTTATTGGAATGCAAGTAATCCTAAAGATATTGCAGATCTAAAAACTCTTTGGGTTCAAAAACAAAAAGATACTGCTAAAGCATTTCTAGCTCAAACAGATTGGCTAGTAACTAGAAAAGCTGAAAAAGGAACAGCGATACCTTCAGCTACTCAAACTTATCGCGATAATGTACGTACTCAATGTGGTCTTCGAGAGGCTACAATAAACGCCTGTGCAGATACACCTAAGCTTCGAGATACAGTACGAAATAACCTAGCACCTACTATTGCTGGTACTGCTTCTAATGGTGCTACAGAGAAGTTTGATACATCTAAAGAAAAGAAGGATGATTCAGGTAATTCATTTGATCCAAAACAATATGAATCATTTGATCCAAAGCAATACAATGATATTGCAAATCCTGATCTACTAGAAGCGTGGCCTACGGAACCCAGTTAGGACCATCTATTAATCTTCCTCCTCAAATAATACCAAAAGCTCCGCCTATACCGCGTCCTATATTAGATGCTCCATCGGCGGATCTCCCCTCTTTTACACCTATGTTAGTACCAGCAGGTGCCCTAAGGGGTCCAACTGGTAGAGAGGAAGAAGAAGAGGATAATGAACCGACAGCTAAAGAGGTACAAAGAGTTAATGTACCATTCACTGATATTACAGTACCAGTTCCTCAAGAGGAGATAATGGTTACAGCAGCTACTACAGCATTTATCTCTGTAGCTGCTACATTAACTGCCACAAGTTTATTTAAACATTGTGTGAAGGTGTTCAAACCTTTATTTATGCAACTAGCTAAACGCATTCAAAAGAAACTGAATGGAAACACCACAAAAGAAGAACCTACTGGATAAGCTAAAAGATGGCATAGATGATAAAGAAGAACAGATTCAGATACTAGGCACCTTTGTAAGATTAGGTGTTGTTGTCTGGGCTGGCTTTATTATAACCCTTAACTATGTAGAATTACCGA
>VTLG01016569.1_pt1 | contig 24615 bp, 30 predicted proteins | sample 4694571 | NCBI WGS metagenome assembly VTLG01 (sample SAMN12604809, study PRJNA352737) | marine metagenome | biome: ENVO:00000447; feature: ENVO:00000209|ENVO:00000569|ENVO:01000036; material: ENVO:00002151; isolation source: viral sequences binned using virsorter ...
GGGAGCGGGGTCCCCACCCGGGGCGCGAATTATTTGGTGGCAGCGTCCAGCAGGGATGCTGGCAACTGCCGATGATATTTGCGGATGATCTTCTGTCCGAAGAAAGCCTGCTTGGGACTCAGGCTGCCCTGTGCTGCGAGGCTACGGCCGAATTCCGTATCGACGCCGTTGAAGCCAGCGTCGTCCCGGCTGAAGGCCCCGTCGCATACCCCGGCGAGGATCCGCAGGCAGTCGTGGATGGCGGCCTGCTGTTCGGGGCTGATGTCGTGGCCCTTCTCGAACTTCTCGACCTCTCGCCTTGAGATCGGCGCGGCGTCTTCGGCTACTGGGATCGTTGGGACTTTGAAGTCGAGTTCGACCTCCTCGTCCAGTGCTGCATCGATGACGGCCTGCTTGGTCACTAACTGCGAGGCGATCTGCTGGTCGAGCGAGCCCTCCAGCACCAGATGCTGCACCAGCACCGAATCGGTCTGGCCGATGCGATGGGCGCGGTCCTCAGCCTGCGAGAGATTGGCCGGGACCCAGTCCAACTCAGCGAACACAACGTGGCTGCTGGCGGTCAGCGTGATGCCTACACCCGCAGCGCGGATGTTCCCGATGAAGACCTTGGTCTCGTCGTCGTCTTGAAAGGAATCGACAGCGGCCTGCCGGGCGTTGAGCGAGTCGCTGCCCGTCAGCGTCACGACCTTGAGGCCTTTGGCCCGGAGGCCATCGGCCAGCTTGGCGACTACGTCGAGGTGATGGGCGAACACCAGCACCTTGCCAGATTCAGCGGCATCGGCTACGTGATCGACCACGTAATCGACCTTTGCCAGCGCTGTGTCGTGGCGGGCTTTGCTCATCTCCTCGAAGGCTGCCGTAGCGCCGTCTCTAAGCGCTGCTACGGTCCTATCGTAGTCATCCGGGTCTTCGGATATCTTCGCCAACTCCACGGCCAGCTTGAGGGCGCTCAGGCGCTCCTCTTGCGCGGACCATGCGGCCTGCTCTGCTGCGACCAGCTTGCTGGCCCCGTTGGCAGGCAGTTCGATGATCTGCCGCCGCTTGGCGGGCAATTCCTTCAGCACGTCCTTCTTGAGCCTGCGGACCAAGAAGCGGGTCCGCAGCTTGGCCTGTAGCTCGTCCAGATTGTCTGCGCCTGAGAAATCCCAGCCCCAGCCATTGTGGTGGGCATTGGCATACCGCTTGGCGTAGCGGAAGAAATTGTCGAACTCCTCCGGGTCGAGGTAGTTGGCCAGTCCCCAGAGTTCGATGGGGCGGTTGACTATCGGCGTCCCGGTCAACAAGATCCGGCGCTTGGCCTTGAGCGGATCGACCTTCCACTCTTTCGTCTTGTAGCGCCAGTCCCCAAAGACCTGCTTGGTGCGGTTGGCCTTGGGATTCTTGAGGTAGTGGGCCTCGTCGCAGATCAGCACATCCCACGTCCGCTTGCGGAGGGCGGCCTTGTGCTTGGTCAGGATGTCGTAGTTGATGATCACGACATCGGTGTTGGGCCACTTCGCCCCGATGGCGATGCCGATGCTGAGGTCTTTGTTGACCAGCCATTTCTCTGCCTCGCGCTGCCAGTTGAGGCGCAGGCTGGCCGGGACGATGATGAGGATTCTCTTTGCCTTGGGCGTGGAGTTGATGACGCCCAGCGCCTGTATGGTTTTGCCCAGACCCATCTCGTCGCCGATAAGGACGGCGTCCTTGCCAAGGGCGAACTCAATCCCGGCCCGCTGATAGGGCAGGTATTCGAGCCCTTCGGGCTTGGGGATGTCAGCGGTGGAATCGGTTGCGCTGGATGCGGCGAAAGCATCCTTGCGGGCGTTGTCAGCCCGGGTCAGGGATGCCTTGGTGGGCCCGGAGGCATACTCTCGCAGCTTGGCTGCAATCTCGACCTCCCGGGTCACCCATTTCTTGATGCTGGGGTTCCACCGAAACCCAGCGCTTTTGGGGATGGCTCGTTCTTCGTATGAGGTGTGAGCCTCATACACATCCCCCACTTTGATCAGCTTCATCTTTTGGCTCCTTTAGTGGACCAACTAATTTATGCGCTGCGAAGCGCATTGTCAATGGTGGTGGTGAGCCGTGCGACCTTGGAATCGCACCGGGCATTACAGCCCGTCAGGGCTGTCCTCTGCGGGGCTCTATTGTTCAATCACCTCCTCCAAAAATTCTTGAGCGAGTTCGACGCTGGCGCAGGTATGGGCGGATACGTATCCGCAGTCCCGGCAGCGGCAATGGATGGTCGTGGCTAAGACGCCAAGGATCTGGATGTCGCCGTTGCATATCGCGCAGGTCATGGTATTCTCTCCCCTTGTTGTTTCCGTTTCCGTATACGGAAAAACGGAACGTCGGAACGAAATCAGATCGAATAGCTGGGCCCGTTGGCTATGGCTTTGCGATGGGGGTCGAAGATCTCTACGATCCCCTCTCCCGTGATCTGGGCTAAGGCGTTGAGGTCCTGCTCGTCTACGGTCTGCTTGTCGGTCAGTACCGACACCCAGTGGGCGAGGTCCTTGTCGGCCAGATACAGGCGATCCTGCCCGTACTTAACCTTGCGATAGAATGTGATGGGCATGGTGGCCCCTCCTTGTGAGATGTGGTGGTGGTTATATCTTGCCGTTGTCCCAGTAGAGGCTGGCGGCGGAGACGGCGATTTCCTTGTCGCTGCCGGGGTCGAGTATGGTGATGCCCAGCCCCAGCAGCCGTGCCACGCTGAAGGCCTCGAAGATATTGACGGGGGTGGAGGAGCGGTTGCCCTCCAAGTCGATCAGGGGGACGCTCGCCTGTCGGTGGTCGCCCCCGGCAACGATGTCTCTGCCCGACCAGACATCGACAAACAGCAGGCCGTCATCCGTCAGGTGGGGATACTCGCCGCTATTGTCAGCGATGGCCAGCTTGTCTCCGGCCCAGTCCCCGGCGTATCCGGGGGACTTGAACCAGAAGTAGCGGTGGCCCTGCTTGATCGTTAGGGCCAGCGTGTAGTCGCTGGGCTTGATGTCCAGCTTTGCGTCTTTGGTTGCCATGATGGTGGCTCCTTGTGGTGAAAGATGTGGTGGGTGGTGGTAGCCGCATGGCCTTGGAACCATGCTGGGCATTACGGCCCCTTGGGGCCGTCCTCTGCGAGGCTATGAAGAGGTGAGGTGCTTGCGAGCGCGAGGGTGAGTATATACGACCTCTGTTAAGATCCCGTCCTTCGTATACAGCTTGCCGTTCACCGGATCGACGTGAATTTCGTCCGTTGTGATTGGACGATTGAACTCAATGATCTGATACCCATACTGACGGGTCGTGGAAGATGCACTCTCGCGTATCCGCTGCTTGGCGTGGTTCAAGCTGACGCCAAGCGCCCAATGATTCGCGGTGTGGGCGTAGTGGGTGTAAGACTTCGGCATGGCTGCCTCCTTGTGGTGGTGGTAAGTGTGGGCCCGGGCTTGGGACCGGGCCTGCGCTTTACAGCCCCCGTAGGGGCTGCCCTCAGCAAAGGGTTGGGGTTATGCATAGGCCACCCTCCTGGCGGGCGGCCTGACCTTCGAGCGGCGGCGGGCTTTCTTAATCCCCACCCACTGCGGGGCGAAATACTTCCAGCCCGGGGCCTCGTCCGGCGAGAACTGGACGGCAACGTCGGGGTTGCGCTGGGCGGCCTCCGACAGGTGGCAGCCGAAGCCCTGCGGGCCCTCGACGTAGGTGATGCCGGGGCCAGCGTTGCGGGCGTAGGTGATGTCCCCGAAGGGCGAGCAATCCCCGGCTTCGGGGACGAATCCGCCTAAGTTGACTCGTGGCTGTTTCATGGTGGTGGCTCCTTGTGGATGATGTGGTGGGTGGTGGTAGCCGCACGACCTTGGAATCGTGCTGGGCATTACAGGCCCGAAGGCCTGTCCTCTGCGTGGCCACTTACTCATCGATCAGTTCGGGTAGTGTTGTATCTCCCCTGATAAAGTCGAATGCGGCGAGGATGCCATCTTTGTAGCTCATCCCCGTGAGGTGGTCGAGATTGGCGTCATTAACGGCGTCAATCGCGCCAGAGATGAAGGCCTCGAAGATTTTGTCGTGGGTGATTTCGTCTATGCGTTTCATTCGTGGATAGGCCCTCCCAGTGCCTTTGCTACCTCCTGCAAAAACTCCTCGTTGGTCGTATCGTCATCGTCTCCATCGGCACCCGGTGCCAGCCCGTCGCGATAGAGGATGATCCGTGACACGTATACTCGCGGTTCCTGATCGAAATGCCCCGCAAGCCGCCGGACGAAGTCAATCGCAGCCGTCTGTGCTTCTTTCTTTTTCATTATCCGGTCCTCCCGTAGACTGCGTCGAGCAGCCCGGTTATGATGAGGCCGATGAGCAGGCCCCCTAAGATGCCGCCTCCGATGGCGGCGATGGCGATTGTCATGATGTGGCCTCCTCGAAGTTGGGTCCCTCGAATTCCGGGTAGATCTCGCCTGCTGCCTGCTGCCTGAGCGCCTCGCGCTCTGCCGCCCAGTAGCCCTCTGCGAAGGCCTTGGCCGCCGGACTGTCGGGCTGCCACGAGACTACGTCCTCTTCTTTCAGCTTGCCGTTCCAGACCAGCACACCCAGCCCGAAGTGTTTCCACTGGGGGTGGGTGATGGGATATGGATTGCTGGGATTGATGTCTCCCACGGTGGTGGCTCCTTGCGATGATGTGGTGGTAGTAGGCGACCCGGGCTTGGGACCGGATCTGCGCTTTAAGGCCCCGCAGGGCCCCCCTCAGCGATGGCGGATACTGTTGCGGTGGTATAGGACGCAGCAGGCGTCGTTGACCTCATCCAGCCAGACGCCTGCTTTGGGACAGTCGGGGTTGGCTTTTGCGGCCTCCCCGGCGTCCTTGATGATGTATCGGAGCGAGTGATCTGGCAGGTCCCAGAATCGCTCGTTTTCGAGATATGGACGTTTGCGGCTCATAGGACCTCGTAGCCTCCCGTGGAGCCCCGCCTGTAGCGGATCTCCACTGCGCCATACTGTGGGGAGGCGTAGTAGTCGAGAGGCGCGAAGGCGTCCTCGCTATCATTGTCGAGGGATCGGCCAGAGCAAACATACTGGCCATCCCCGCAATAGATGCGGAAGTGGTGGCCTTCGCCACCCTCCAACCGCTTGATGGCGGCATCGCTGCCGCCGTAAACGATGGGGCCGCCCTCTGCGACGAACTGCTCGTCAAATTCCGGGCTGACCTTGTCGATCCTAAAGCCGATCATCAGGCCGTCTCCTTTTCCCGCCGATGTTCGGCGTCGATGTATCCCAGTGCCTGAGCATAGGCGTCGGCGAACTGCACGACGCCACGATCCTCTTCCCAGCGGCGGTGGCCCTCTGCCTCCGCCCAACCCTGATTCTCCAGATGCCGGATGTAAGCGATCTGGCCGTCCTCATCTTCTATCTGCACCCAATCCCCTGCGCGTGGCCCCGGCTCAAGCCACTGGAGGATCTCATGGGATTCGTCAACGAAGGTCTCGACCTCAGCGCCATCGGCGGGGTCGATGTGATGATGCTTGCTCTTTACGTGAGCGGCCATGGCTGGCCTCCTCTCAATGTGTGGTGGTAGGCTCCCCGGCTTAGGACGGGGTGAGAGCGTCATTAAGCCGCCGGGTCGTGATGACCCCAGCGGCCCCTTCTGACTTTCCTTGGTTTGTGGTGTGGCGTTGACTTCCGCCCCGACCTTTTTGCTGGGAGGTCGTGGCCCCTCCGCAGAGACGGGATGGACATCGTCTCCGGTTGGCTGCGCTGCTGTCAGCGGATCTCATGGGATCTTGGCTGCGCCTGCCGATTGCCCCTTGCGATAGTATTTAGAGACGGGATCAAGGCCGTCTGTGGGGTGCGGTTGTTAAGTGCTACACGAGTCGCTGGGGCATCGCAGCCCGTGGGACCATTCGTAGCGGTTGGCTCTTTGCGTCGCTGGGCTCCTCCTACACCGTAGGAGATCGTGGCCGCTGAGTGGTGCGTCGCTTGCCAGTGTTATTCGATTGTCAAAGATCAATTAATCAACCAACGAACTACAAACTACGATGACAATAATACGAGGCACGCAGAAGATTGTCAAGCACCAAATGAAAAAAAGTTAGAAATGCCTTGCAGGATACCTCTCGTATAATAGGTTTAGGGAATGGGCTGGATAAAAAATCTCGTAGAGGCCCTGCCCTCGCCTATTTCAACCCGGCGATACAATTCGCTGGAGGAGGTCATTGAATTGAGCCCGCGAGCCGCTGCACCCGTCCTGACCAAAGCTATGCTACCGCCCAGCGTCAGGGACTATGTGCCGGAAGATCTACAAGACCGGGACCTGCCCTTGTGGTATGCAGCATTCGAGACAGGCAGGCAGGCTGCCCAACAGGCGGATACGTATCCGCTGCCTGCACCCAAGGCCAAGGCCGAAAGGATACGCCCAGCCGCCGCACTACCAGAGACGCCAGTACCTGGCCCAGCCAACTACGACGACCCGCCAGAAGACGAGGACTCAACCCTCGACGCCCTCCTCAACTACGCAGCACAGAGCAGGCCCCAGATAGATCCAGCCAAGTTGGCCAGCATAGCACCCAAGCATGATGAGATAGGCAAGTGGCTGCAAGCCCATAGCCTGCCCAGTGGCAGGCTCATCGATATGATGCTGGATGGACTGCTCGAAGCCCATGGCAAGGCCATGATCAAGGCCGCATAGCAAACCCTAAAAACCCTAAATAGTATCGACAGGTAGGCAGATATGACCGCACAGGCCACACCAGCCCCGCGCACGGGCACAGAATACGACGCAGCATACCAAGCAGCGCGAGATCCAGAGAGCGGCAAGCTGCTCAAGGGCGGCCCGGGCCGTAAGCCCGGCACCCGCAACAAGAACACCAAGGTCAGCGCCCAGCAGAAGGTGAGAGAGATAGAGGAAGAGCTGGGTTGCAGCATCGATCCATTGGCTGGACTGGCTAAGATCGCGCACGAGAGCGATGACGTGCAGATACAGCTGTCAGCACTCAAGGAGCTGGCTAAGTACCTGTATCCTCAGCGCAAGGCGGTGGATATGAGCCTTGAAGAGCAAGAGGGCGATGCGACGACCATGAGTGACGCCGACCTTGAGTCGATCATACACGGCACATTCGATGCCATTGATGAGGCCTGAGATAGTAACGATAACGGGCATTATCGTTACTATAACGGCTGCGATCTGCCTCCATATGGCCCCGGCCTGTCGTTGCATCGAAACGCCGTGGAACATCGCTTTGAGTGTTCCACGGGCTGGTCAGGGCCTTCCTGGCCCCGATACCGACCCGGGGGGATACCCGGATTTCCGGCGATTTTCTGGGGGTGGTGGAGATAATAGAGGACCCACCTCTGGAAATCTCCCATGACTTTTTCCATTTTTCCGAAGGGGGGTTCGGCCTGATGCTTGAGGCTGCGGAAGCTGCGGAGGTGCTGCTGGAGCGTCGTCAGGCCCGGGACTCCCTGTTGCCGTTTGTGACGCTGACCAAGCCGGACTTTGAGGTGGGGCGTCATCACGAGATGATTGCGTCATGCTTGGAGCGTGTGGAGTCGGGGGAGGTGAGTCGTCAAATGATCTTCTGCCCTCCGCGTCATACCAAGAGCGAATTAGCTACGCGCCGTTTTCCTGCTTGGTATCTGGGTCGTCACTCGAATGCCCAGGTTATCTCTGCGTCTTACAACTCTGAGCTGGCCAGTGATTTTGGCCGTGAGGTGCGGAATCTGGTGGCTCATCCCACTTACAGTCAGATCTTCCCTGGTGTGGGGCTCTCAGAGGACTCTCAGGCGGCGAACCGCTGGCACCTTAAGTCTGGGGGTCAGTATATCGCTGCGGGCGTAGGAACGGCTATTACGGGCCGTGGGGCCAACCTGATCATTGTCGATGACCCGATTAAGGATCGCCAGGAGGCGGATAGCGCTACGACGCGGGCTCGTATTTGGGATTGGTATCGGTCAGTGCTGTATACGCGCCTGATGCCTGGGGGTTCTATCGTGCTGATCCAGACGCGCTGGCATGACGACGACTTGGCGGGGCGTTTGCTGATGGAGGCGGAGGAAGGTGGTGACCAGTGGGACATTGTGGAGCTTCCGGCTTTGGCTCGTGCGGAGGATCCTCTGGGGCGCAAGGAGGGGGAGGCGTTATGGCCGGAGTGGTATCCTGAGGATCGGCTCATTCAGATCAAGTCGGTCATTGGTTCTCGGGACTGGAGCGCCTTGTATCAGCAGGAGCCTCAGGCTGAGGAGGGAGGATTCTTTCTCAAGGATTGGTTTGCTACGGTCAAGGAGGTCCCAGAGGGTCTCCGTATTTACGGTGCAAGTGATTATGCTACGAAAGATGGGGAGGGGGATTACACGGTTCATGGCGTTTGTGGCGTGGACGAGGCGGATAACATGTATGTTTTGGACTGGTGGCGTGGGCAGACGACGAGTGACGTGTGGGTGGAATCTTTTTTGGACCTGGTGGACAAGTGGAAGCCATTGCAGTGGGCTGAGGAGGCTGGCCAGATCCGGGCCAGTCTGGATCCTTATATTTCCACCCGCCAGCGGGAGCGTCGTTCTTATTGCGTGAGGACTCCTTTTGCCAGTCGCTTCGATAAGCGGTCCCGGGCCCGTGCTATTCAGGCGCGTATGAGTTCGGGCAAGGTCTACTTCATGCGCGGTGCGCCTTGGCTGGAGGAGCTGCGTATGGAAATGTTGCGGTTTGACGCGGGCCGCAATGACGATCAGGTGGACGTGCTGAGTTTGATGGGGCGCTTACTCGAAGACATGCAGGGGGCGGGTCAGTTGAAGAACTGGGCTCCTTCGCGTCATATCCGGCGTATCAAGTCTATGGATCGAAAGGCGGCCAATGGCTGATTCTCCCTCTCCTATTCAGTTCGACGGCCTGGGGGACGCATTGCTGGGGGTGGGCTACCAGTATACCAAGCCAGAGCTATTGGTTTACAGCGCTCGCAAGATCGTTGACATTCTAATAAAGCGGGATAACATGAGCGAGGAGGAGGCGTGGGAGTTCTTCGAGTTTAACATTGCTTGTCTATGGGCAGGGGAGGGGACGCCTATCATCGTGTATGAAGTTGAGGTTGATGCCTAAGACGATTGTGGTGGAGCGAGCCGATGGGACCCTTCGCTGGCTGTATCGTGACGAGATTCATGACGTGGGCACCGAGGGCAAGGAGTGTTTTCCCTTTGTGGACATACGTCATGCCAGCGGTATTGTGGCACGGATGCGGCTAAGTCGCGAAGAGAACCCTGTCTATATCTACGATTTTTGGACAGATGGAGAGATAAGATGAATCCCCATGTGACGGTGCGGAAGAGGAAGGACCCGGGCCTTGTCGAGATCGATGAGGGCGATGGGGTAGTTTTGTATACGCGAGTGTGGATGGGCATGGTGCCGCCGAAGGGGCTGGAGCCGGGTTATGCTTGTGTGGTGGGTGAAGTCTTTGATGACGATCCCCGGCAGAAGCCTCGCCCCAAGATCCTGTTGGACGAGGCGCAGGCCCTATCCCCTGACGATTGGGACAAGGATACCGTCGATAAGTACCGGGATCTCTTCTATACCGACATTGAGGGGCCGGATGGTGTGGTAGAGGCAACGAAGGCGTCTAACCCTACCCTGCATGACCTGCGTATAGCAGCAGTGGCTCTGAAAGATCTCTATCGGGTGGAAATGGGCATCACCCTCCCCCATCATCCCCCTTTCACTGCCTTCTTACGGGCAACGGAGGGGTTATGCCTGTATGACGATCAGGTCGATCCCGAGCAATATCAGCAGTGGTTCCCCACCTTCCAGTCTATCGACTACCGCATGGCGATCATGGACGAGGTGCCTATGGGCGATGACGAGGAGTATGGGCGGCAACTGGTGGAGACGCTGCTGGGGAGAAACGAGCTGCATGTGAATGAGCATTGCAAGCTCTTCCAGAACAGCCATCTCGCCCACCCGGTGCGGGCAGTGGGGTTGGTATGCAGTGCTATGCAGGTATGGGACTGGAGCTATATGGTCAGGGACGTGCAGATGGGAGACGGCTACGAAGAGATACTGGCGGATGAAGATCTGGAGCAGGCGAAGGCCGAGTTGAATGCAGAGGATGCGGTGCGTATGTGGCAGGCGGGGCTCAACCCGGGGTTCTCGGACGCAGAGCGGAAGCTGATTGACCAATCGATATTTTCCACTCCCTCATCGTTTTGAGAATTGCGAGGCCTAATTTTGCCCTTGACAAACAAAGTTATACATCGATTATTGGTGGTAATGGACGGTTGTCCATTTACAGTACTCCTTGTGAAGCAGGCTACGGCATCGCCTCAACCGTAGCTTTTTTTTGTGCCCCCTCCGGTGATGCCGCACTGGTGGGGGCATGGGGCAACCCGGATAGGAGATACAGAAAATGCCCGGAAGAATTCCCAAGAAGACCCAGAGTGCCTATCGGTCTAAGCCGAAAACCAAGGCCTCTAAGCCCAAGGTCAAGCTGGCCAGTTCCTCGAAGACTAAGCCGAAGGTAAAGCTCAAGAGTATCTACTAAATGGCAGAATACGATACATCGGGCAGTGCTGCGAAGAAGGACGATCACGCGGTAAAGTGTAATGATCGCCTGCGCGAGGGCGTCAAGGAAGCTGCTGAATGGGCTACCGAGGCGCGTCGTGCGTGGTCGTACTACGCGAGCCGCCAGTATCAGAACATCGGTGAGGACGAGCGTTTTCGGATCATGCCTATCGTGGCCAATGTGATCCGGCGCGACATGGACCAGATGGTCAACCGCGTGTTGGAGGCGGCCCCTGTCATTAACCCAGTGGGCCGCTTTGGTGAAGACCATGACTATGCTCAGATGATGGTGAACCTGCTCCAGTATACCCGTGATAGCGAGGAGAACTTCCACAACGATCTGGAAGACGTGGTGCAGGATTTCTTCTTTACGGGCGAAGGCATCCTCTTCGAGGGCTGGAATCAGGACGCTGAGGACGGCATGGGCTTCCCCGAGGCTCGCTGGATCGACCCCCGATTTGTGGTGTGGGATGCAGCAGCCCGCAACTGGCAGCGTGACGATGCGGACTGGATCATCCACTTCGAGCCTAAGAAGGTGGACCTGATCAAGGAGCTGTATGGCCTCAAGGAGGTCGAGTCGGACTACCCAGACTTCTTCTTTGAGAAGAACGACATCAGCCGCTTCAAGGAATATGGGCAGGGGCGGGGCAACAACCAGACAGACATGGGCAAGTCCGTCAACGTAGCGGAAGAGATGGCCTATGTGAAGACCATGTACGAGAAGGTCTACCGCAATGAGACCCGCTATACCCTGCCCGATGGCGAGATCGCGACCATCCCAGATGGCGAAGGCGGCTTCCGCAATGTGACGGATGATGACTTCGAGCTACTGCCGCCGGAGCGTCAGGCAGAGTTGACCAAGGTCAAGGCTCGTGTGTCGGAGCTGTGGGAGACGATAGTCGTTAATGAGGAGCGTGTCAGTCGCGAATTAAGCATCTATGACAGATCTAATGGCGGCCATGGCGAGTATCCTTTCGCCTTTTTCAGCTACGTGCGGATACGTGACCGCTCCCATAGCAAGGGCGAGATCGACTACTTGGTCGGTATGCAGGACCTGATCAACCGCACCCTGGCTCGTTGGCTGGAGCAGATGATGATTGCGGGGTCCAACTACGTGGTGGCACCCAAGGGGTCGTTGCCTCGTGAGGACGAGGAGAAGCTCAAGAACATTGGCCGTTACCCGCTTCAGATCTTCCGCCCCTACCCCGGGTTTGCGGGCCCGCAGGTGGATGGTGGACGCTCTACCGGGGCCGATCTGTTCCAGTCGGGCTACCAGCTCCTGTCTACGATCAAAGACCGCGTGAGCGGCGTCTACGACGTACAGAGGGGCAACATGCCCTATGCCACGTCCGGCATAGGCATTCAGTCGCTACAGGCCGCTACAGACCTTCTCACGACGATGCCCCGGCGACATCTGGAGTCGGGCCTTAAGCGGGCTACGGTCCTCAGGATGAAGAACATCCTCCAGTTCATGCGCGGCAGCCGCATCGTGGAGATCGTGGACAAGAAAGACAAGAAGGATAAGACGCTCTTTGTAGGGAATTCGATGGCTGAGGTGGCTGCCGAGTATGGCTTGCAGCCTGCTGTAGATGAAGCAACGGGCGTTCCGATGGTCGATCCTACGACAGGACAGCCCCTGGCATTGGTCGAGCCGATGTCGGGTGAAGAAGCCGACGTGATGGTCCTCAATGACGAGACGGCTCCCCGCTTCGATATGCGTCGTGTGCGGCTGGAGCTGGATTCGGAGCGGGACCGCAGTCGTCAGGAGCGCATGGACTTCGCCCAGATGATCCTACAGGCCGTCGGTCCTACTTCTGCTCCGTGGGCACTGGAGCTTATGGATGCCCCCAACAAGGAGATGCTCATCGAATCGATGGAGCGCTCCGATGCGGGTGGTCAGCTCATGGCCCAGTTCGAGGAGATGGCCAAAGGCATGGGCGTGGAGCCCCAGCAGTTGATACAGAATGTGATGCAACAATTGCAGATGCAGGCGCAGATGGCGCAGCAGCAGGAACAACAAGGTGGCCCCCCGCAAGGTGGTCCTCCGCAAGGTCCGCCCCCTAATGGGGCTCCAGCGCCAATGCCAGAGGGAGTTCCGCAGTGAATAAGTATTCGGATCAGGTATTAGCGGTAGACAACGTCCTCGAAGACCTTTACGAGGAAGAGCTGCCGGAAGCAGACCAGACCTATAAGGTCGCCTTGCAGGCGGTAGTGCAGTCTCTGCCGTATGACATCTACCTCGACCCCACGCTCGTGGGCGATGAGGCGCAGAAGACCGTGGATCGTGGCCTCGTAGAGACGAAGACCAACGGTTGGGAGATCGCCCTCAACTGGGGGCGCGGCTGGAAAGGCAAGATCCCTGCGGGCTATGCGCGTATCAAATACCATGACACAGAAGTAGCTATTATCGGCCCATGGGCCACGATCCGCACCTGTTGGAAGTGCGGGTTGTCGGGCTGGGCCAGCGAAGTACATAAGGTTGGGCGATGCCTGCCTCACTACCCCTGCCCCCACTGCGGCGAGCGGGATTGGTTTGGCCGGATCGTTGAACCGCATCATTTCGAGCGCGATATGGCAGAATACATTGCGCGTGATGCGGACAAGGACAACCTGTATAACGAGTTTGCACCCAAAAACACAGGAGTTGCGGCATCATCTCCACAACCAGACCACAGTTCTGATCTCGTAAGTTAGATCCCCGAAAGGGGCACTCTCGCTTGGCGAGGGCAGGACAACGTCTATAGGGGGTAGTGATGTCTGAAGCTGTTCAGTATGATGAGTCTGCGGAGCAACCTACGGAGGACTCTGCCCAGGACCAACAACTGCCGGACAAGGTTCAGATTGATGGAGAGGAAATCAATCTCCAAGATGCTATTGCTGATCATCGCAACCGAAGGGACTGGCAGAAAGCCCAGACCCAACGGGATCAGGAGATAGCTGCACAACGCAAGGAGGTCAATGAATTACTTAGTAAGGTCATTGATCAGGTAGGTCCCAATAACCAGCAGGCCGCGCAGCAAGTAGTGCAAAATGTGGCTAATGACTTCGATGTCGAGAGTAGGATTGAGGCTATGCCTGATCCTATTGAAGACGAAAAGGGGTATAAGCAGGCCATGGCCGGGCTGCTTAAGGAGTATGGGGATGCTATCAAATCGGAAGTGCAGCAGACGGCAACAAGCCTGAAGAGCGAGACCCAGCAGGAGATAGCAAATCAATCGCAAAAAGATCGCATTGTGCAGGATAACCTACGCATGGTACGCGACTACGTTGCGAATAAGTTCGGAGACAGTATCTCGACGGCGGAAACGGATGAGGTCATACGCCGCGTCGGGCAGAAGTGGGGTCCTGAGTATGGATCGGAAGACACATCCGGGGCATTTCGTTTCAACGAGAATGCCGTGGAGGAGTCGATCTGGCAGGTCCCCTCGCTGCGGACGCAGCTTATAGCCTCCCAGACCAACGAAGCCCGCAAGGAAGGTCTTACAGGCCGTCAGGCGGGTCAGCAGGCACTGTCTCCTACCAATCGTGCGGCCTCAAGGCCGGGACAGAACGCTCCTATTGGCGATAAGATCGATTGGCTTCGAGGCCTCTCCGAGCCGGAGATGCACCGGGCTGTCGGCAACATGAACGCCGATGAGCGCAACCAAATGCTCAAATCGCTCTATGATCAGGGCTGAGAGCTTTTAACCTGTGTAGGTGACTCACAATGGCAGCTAATGTCTTTACTACAGGCACTGGTTCTGCGACCAGTTTGGCCGATCCTCTGGTCAATATCCTTTTCTCGCAGAAGCTACATATCGAAACGCAAGACGAGCTGTGGTTCAATCAGCGCGGCTTGATGAAGAAGGAAGATGGCGGTGAAGATACGTTCGAGCGCAAGTCGGACAGCCCCATCGTCGTCAAGGATGAGTTCGGCAAAGAGCGCGGTCAGCGCATCCGCCTTGCTCTCCGTAAGCAGCTCACGACCAACGTAGGGTTGGCGGATCGTGATGGTGCTGGTACCGGCGCTACCGTGCTGAACCAGTACACCTTCGGCATTTCTTCGATGATCGATCAGGAAGAGAACATGAATCTCTACGACATGGAGGTCGTCGTAGAACTCATGAAACATGCCGTTGGCTTTGCCACTCCTGAGCTTCAGGACCTGCGTACGCCGTTCAAGATGGAGCAGGAAGCGGCTTCGGCTTTGCGCGACTGGCTGGCTGGCCAGTACGAAGAGTCGATTCTCGACGCTCACTACGAGGGCAATGCGGCCCACGTCATCAAGTCCGGCTTCGCTTCGGCTACGGCTCACCCCCGGGTGATCTGGAGCAACAACGCGACAGCCCAAAGTGACATCTCCAACGATGATCTGCTGTCGGCAGCGGACCTGCGTAAGGTCTACGAGTCGATGCGTATCAACAACATCAACCCGCTCAAGGTTGATGGCAAAGAGATGTACGTCCTCCTGGCTCATGTCTATTCCATCAGCGACCTGATGAATGACTCCGACATCAAGAACACGTATCAGAATGCCTTCTCGCGCACTGCGGCGGGCTCCGATAATCCGTTGTTCAGCCGTGCCGAGGTCATCTTCGAGGGCATCGCTGTCCACGAATACAATCGGGTTCGCGTTCCTGGGTCTGGCACTAATGCGGCCAGCACCCGCCGTAACATCGTCCTGGGCGCAGATGCTCTTATCTGCGGCAATGCTTCCGAGCCCCGGCTCGTACGCAGGAAGGAAGATGCTTACGAGGATCGCTACGGTGTCGGCATCAAGCAGATCTTCGGATGTGCCCGTGCCGACTTCCAGCACATCAACAACAATGTGACGCTGAATCAGTCGTCCGCTGAGTTGATGAACTGGTCGGTTGCGTAGTAATACGGCAGCGCGGGAGGGGCCACAGCGCCCCTCCCCGCTTTCCCCTTTTACATAAAAGGAGAGCCCATGGCTTCCATCTTTGTTGAATACATTTCAGATAAAGACACACCGGGCCATTCCGAAGGACCACTGAATGTGAAGGTTCGGGGGCATGGCTACATGCAGTTTCTGCCTCAAGAGCGGTATAATAATCGCCGCGTTGAGGAGCTTCAGACCGAGGAAGCAGCCATAGAGCTGTGTGAGAGGCATCGGCGGCAGGGGCTGTTCAGGATCGCCAAAGACCTGATAGCTACCCAGGATCTCGACAATATCGAAGGCTACCTCAAGGGCCGCTTGGTCCCTCTTGTAGATCGCATCGAAGCGCTCGAAGAGCAGGTGGCCCTCCTCAAGCAGAAGGCTCCCAGGCCTAAGAAATAGACCATGGCACTGACGTGGGGTGAGTATAAGACCCGTATAGCGGCCCGATCCCATAAGGACTTGGATCGCGAAGAAGAAGAGGCGGACGTGACGCGCTGGGCCAAGGCGGGCATTGAGGCCATAGAGGCCGAAGATAGCTGGTCGTGGCTCTATAAAGACTTCACCATCACCATGGTGGCCGACACTTATGCCTATGACTGGCCTTCTGGACTGGAGAAGTTCGACGCCAACACGTTCCGCTACGGGGGCAGCGGCAGTTATCTGAGCTACGCCCGCCGTGCTGAGAATATCGACAACTACCTGGGCCCGAATTGGCGAGACGCATCCGGCAGCACCGGCACCCCAGCCTACTTTGCCGATTTCGGGCGCAAGATCTGGATCGCTCAGAAGCCCTCGGCAGGCTTCGTAGCCGAAACCCCCACGCTTTTCTTTTACGGATTCACTACGGATCTTACAGCGATAGAGGCCACGGGGGTAGATGCTCCGATTTCGTCTACGACCCTGTTGATCCCCTTTCGGGCAGCCAATGCTTATGTCGAAGCGGCGTTGATGGTGGGATTGCAGCAGGAAGACGATCCAGACTGGAAGAGCTACCAGAGCGTGTTCGAGACCAATATCCAGCGACTGCGCGGCTTCGATGTGTCGGTGGCCTCGACGGACGAGGTGCTGTTGCCCGAATTCACGCAATACATGGAATACTGATCGTATGGCCTCCACCACTGACATGACGCTCGCAGCGGTCACTATCACCAACAATCTGAGTAGTGATACGCAACGTGCCTCGCTGGGTGGCACCTACAAGGAGAGCCAGTCACTGGTCAAGACGGACGAGTCGGAGGTGGTCTTCAGGACGGAGGAAGGCTGGAGCAAGATGGTCTGGGGTGGGGTCCTCCCCACCCTGACAACCACAGAGCGCAACGCCCTGTCCAGCCCAACGAATGGTATGGTCATTTACAACTCAACTACCCACAAGGCCCAGATCCGTGCCAATGGATCGTGGGTGGACCTCCATTAATGCCCAAGCAACGCAGTAGATACCGATTCCCCACCGGGAAAGGCTTCCTCGGGGAGAATAATGCGGATGCGGAGACGGAAGACTCCTTCAGCAAGGGGTCGTTGTCACTGCTTCGCAACTATCACATCGATGGCTTGGGCGGCCTGTTGAAGCGCCAGGGCTGGGAGCATTACACCAGCAATGCGATTGATAGCACCAACCCTGTTCAGGGTCTGGGATATATGGACTTTGGGACCCCCTACCTGTTGGCGGTATCGGGCACCAAGGTGAAGCGCATGTCCGAAGCCACCACCCCTACATGGACGGACATCACGGGCAGTGTGACGATTAATAGCGGCCAGAACTACGTGCAGAAGTTTTGCACGTTCCATGACGGGACGAATGGGAACATCATCGGGACCGATGGGGCTGGGAACCCATGGAAGTGGAACGGGAGCGGAAACGTATCCGCCCTTGCGCTGACGAAGGCGGGCGATGTTGAATCCTTCAAGACGCATGTATTCGCCATCAATACGCCAGATCGGCCTACCGCAATACGCTATTCCGATACCGGGGACCCGGCTACGTGGCCCGCAGACAACATCTTCGATTGCACGAGGGACTCACCGGGCGTGGGGCTATCGCTTCATTCCTCAGAAACGCTCCTGGCCTTCTACGAGAACTCTGTTTGGCGCATCAACTTCGACTATGGTGGAGCTGGGGCTCTGACCTCGTTTTTTACCAGCCAATTGGTGGATGGCTCCATTGGAGCTGTGTCGCGCACGGGCATCGTCACTTCGCGTGGCCGTACGTATTTCGCCAGCAGGCAGGGCATTCATGTAATCGATGACCCCAGCAGGCCTGCGCGGTATATGAGCCGCCCCCTTGAAGGATTGTGGAATACCCTGAATAAGGAGCGGCTGAAGTATATCTACGCCTTCGAGAGAGGTGAACCGTGGAATGAGATTGTCTTTCTGGTTTCATCTACAGGCTCGGCCTTCCACGACATAGCGCTGGTATACAATACGGAGATCGCATCCTTTACGGGCGTAGAGAATGCGTGGTCGATCTTTGAGTCTGAAGGCAACAACCAGCGTTTCAACGTCGGCGTCAATTATATCAAGAGCAATGGCCAGCATTTTACTATGCTGGGCGGTTATGACTCTAAGATTGCTAAAGCATGGGGCTCTGACCGAAATGCTACGAGCTATACCGACAACACAACGGCGGTAAGATCGATCTGTCAGACAGGCTTTTTGGATATGGGCTATGAGGGCCAGAAGTCTATCCGAGAGGCATGGCTCGACATTCACGTTGTAGCCAAGCACACCTTTTCAGTGAAGGTGGACGGTGCAGAGGAACGTCTTTCTACCAATGCCGTGCTGGATCTGGGCACGGATTCGGGCGCTCTGGATTACGATTTCACGCTGGATAGCAGCACACTCGCTGCTGGCGGCATCGCTCAGGCTCGTTTTAAGCTGACGGGCAACAGTCGATACTTCCGATTCAGGCTGGAAGAAGGCGATTCAACCAAACCACAACGCATAGAATCGATGCATTTCTTGTATGTACCAAAGGGAATGAGGATACAGTAATGGCTCTGGGTGACAACAAAAATAAAAAGAGACGCCGCATAGGGGATCTGGGCTTGGGGGACGAGACTCAAGACTATGTGCAGCGAGCCTATGACCAGTATGCTCGGCCCTATGAGCAGCAGTTTGAGGCACTCGGCAAGGCCACTAAAAAGGAAGCGCTGGCCAAGGGGCTGTATCTCAGCGGCGACTATGGCAGGGCTATAGGCGATAACATCGAAGACTACAGTCGCAAGGTGGCGGAGAACGTCGTCATGCCCATGGCCCGTGAAGGTATGCAGATGGGCTTGCAGGCCGAGCAGCTTGGGTTGCAGGAGCGGGCACAAACCGAGCAGGAACGATCTGCTCGCGTTGGGGAAAGATTTCAGGCTGCGGGCCTTACGGGACTGTATGGTGGTGGCGCGGCAGACATGCGCTCTTTGGGGCTGAATCCCAATGACGTGAACAACTTCCTTGTCAGAGACCAGATGGGTCGGGCCACGCCAGAGGAGCGGGCTACGTGGGAGCGTCGTGTTGGTGATGCCTTCATCGCACAAACGGGTCGCGAGCTAACGCCGGGCGAGTTCAACACCATCATGGGCGGCGGTTCCATTACTACCGCAGGAACGCAGACGCTGGGTGGTCGTGCAGCAGCGGAGCAGGAACGGGCAGCCAGAGCTGGTGAGACGCTGGCCACCGCTGCACAGACAGAGTCGGAGCGAGCCGCAAAGGCAAGGGAAGCGCTTGGGGCAGGCCAATTAACGGAAGAAACGCGAGCAGCGCAGGCGCGGGAAGGGGCTGTTGGTAGACAGCAGACGGAAGTGGAGCGAGCGGCCCTCATAGCCGAAGCCCAGACGGTGGATGAGCGGGCAGAGAGAGCCCGCCAGTTCGATGCCTCCCAGCGCCAGCAGCAACGGCAGTTCGCGACCACTGCCACTGGGCGCATAAGTGGGCCGATGACCGCACGAGACATGGGCATCACGCAAGAAGAGCTGAGTGCCGCATTTGATGCCAATGGGAATATAGTCCTCGACAATTACTTCCCTGTCATAGATAAGCTAACGACGGCAGCGGAAGCGTCGGGGATCTACCTGACGAGTGATATGGTAGGCAAGATGATGCGCGGCGAGCAGGCGGATGTTTCTGGCGCTCCCACGTTGGATCGTCAGCGTCTGACGGATCAGCGTGACCAGTTCACCGCTACGCTGGCGCAGGACCTAACCCTGTCGGATGCCGAGCGGGACGAGCGGGCAAGGCAGTTTGACATTTCCACGATGCGCCGTCAGATCGAATACGCTACCGACGTGACGGGCAAGTATGGTGCTGGCAGCATTGATGCCGAATTGTTGGGGATAGATGTAGAATCTATCCGCCAATACGATGAGTATGGTAGGCCCACTGGCTACGATCAAGAATTACGCCAGCAATTGTCAGAAGACCTTAGAGGCGTAGCCGAAGTAGCGGGGTTAGACCTGTCTGATAATGACATTGCCAGAATCATGCTTGGCCAATCCGTTGCAGTGACGGGGATGCCCACAATAGAGGGGCGCAAGCTGGCAGCAGCAGAAGCTGAAACGCTCCACCAGCGCCGAATTGACCGGGCGGCCCTCCTCCTGCAAGAGGAGCGCCAGGATCTGGACGAGGCCATCACCAGGGCCCAGCAGTCAGGGACTTACAGAGATCCGGTCACGGGCCAGACGATGGACACGCTGGAAAAAGATCGACTGGATATGGACGAGCGCTCGCGCTATCTGGAGTTGACGGGCTCTGTTGATGGCAAGGACGACGATGGGAGATTCCTTTCGTCTCTGGCTGCTACCTATCAAGCCAAGCAGATACAATGGGAAGACACGCGGCAAGGCCTGGAGGCGGCCATCGCTCGCGCAGGCCAGAGCGGGAATTTCGTAGACCCGGAGACCAACTCCACAGTAGAAACGCTTCAGAAGCAGCTTCAGGATGCCAATATACGCATCCAAGACGCCAATCTCGGGTTCGAGCAAGAAAAGGAATATGCTCGCCAGCGCGAGACGTTTGCCCAGCTTACGGGGACATTTAAGCAGGGCGAAGTGTCGATGGAGATGCTGGGGCTGGATGAGGATCAGGCCTACTACGCCGATGGTTCCGTCGATACCATGTATGTGATGCGGATGTCGGAATCTATATCAGCCAATGCTAAGAAATTCCTGGGCAGAGACCTGACGGTAGATGAGCAGCAGGCCATACTTCGTGGTGAAACGATTCCTATGGGCGATCCCATAGAAACCTTGGCCAAGATGGCGCAGCAGGCGGGTTTTACGGGTGAATATGGCGAAGACGATACGATTGAGGGGCGGCAGATTGCGGTTGAGGAGAGACGAATTACCCTGGCGGAAACCACGCAGGCGTTCACAGATAGACTTAGAGAAGCGGAAGCGACGGGGCGGTTGCTTAATGAGGATGGCACACTCAAGGCCGAGACCCTTGCCAAGCTGGCTCAGGAAGCCGGGTTCACTGGCGAATACGGCACCGAAGATACGTTGGCCAAGTTAGCCCAAGAAGCGGATTACACGGGCGAGTATGGCGAGGAAGGCGATACGCTGGCCAAACTGTTGCAAGAGGCAGCGCTGACGGGCGAATACGAGGACGATGAGACGCTTGAAGCGCAACGAGTGGCGATAGATCAGGCGATTAGAGAAGCGCAATTGACGGGCTTCTTGGGAGAGGGAGATGATAAACAGGTCACACTTGAAGCAAACAGGCAACAGCTTGATCAGGAGATAGCCAAGCGTGTTCAGTCCCTGAATGAGCAGGCGGAGTCATATCGGCAGAACATGGAGATGGTTCGCGAGAAAGGCTACTGGGAGATTGGTGAGTCGGGGTCGTTCACTGCTGAGGATCTGGGCATAGACACTACATACACCTCACAGTTGAATACGCGGGGGGACATAGTCAATTCTTATGAAGCTACGCGCCTGAAAGATGTGTATCGCGAGCTGACAGGGGAAGAGCTGGACATGTACGATGTGTACGAACTATTAACAGGCCAAAGCAAAACGGTTACGTCTCCGATTCGCATACAGACGCTGACGGCACGAACTGAGGCCAACCGGGAGCAGATGGAGCGAGCCAACCTTTTTGGGACCTTGGGAGAGTTGAAGACTGAGGCGGCTCGCCAGTTCGATGAGAATCTTACCCTGAGAGAGGACCTTAACGAGGCTGACGTAGCCCGCATCAACGCGGACATATCCCGCGCCGACAAGCAGTTGGAGGCCCAGATCACGCAGTGGGTCTCCCAGACCAACTTGGACATTGCCGGGATCACCGGGCAGTTCGGGGTCAGTGGCGAGATCACCGCCGAAGAGCTGGGGGTGACGATAACGCATGATAATACGTATCAGGGCATTTCGGACCAGATGCAAAAAGATGGGGATGCTTTTAGGCAGGCGTTCAATTCTGCCTTTGGCCGACAGCCTACGCAGAATGAAGTGACCAATGCGTTTATGGGACAGGCCTTAACCATTGAAGCTACCCCCACCCTACAAGGCCGCCAGTTGGCCCAGCTCATCTCATCGCAGTCGCTGGAGAGAGCTAATGACATGTCCAAGTTTGCCAAGATGCACCAATTGGAGTTGGACGAGTTTGCCGAGATGCAAACGCAATACGATGAAAAGCATGGTCTTTTGGTGGAGCAGACGGCCAACCAGTTCAATCTGGATCGGTCCAATTTTGCCCTGGCGCGACAGGATCTGGAGGCCAAGCATACCGGGCAGTGGCAGTTTAGTGGGACGATCACGGCAGAGGATCTGGGCTTCAGCACAGAGGCTTGGGGGGGCATGGATAACGACGAGAAGGTGGAGTATGCAAAGGCGTTAGTCGAAACCTACAAGACCCTTCAGGGAGAAGAGTTGACCGGAGGTGTGCAAAGGGCTATAGACATGCTTCAGGGCATAAACCCAGTGAGCGTGGAGGCTGCATGGACGCAGGATGCTCGCGAGTCAGCTCGCAGGTATGGCTTGGATGAGCGGCAATTTGTCGAAGCCACGGACCAGTTTAACCGCCAGTTCGAGACATCGAATCGGCAGGCGTGGATGCAAATCGTGGGGTATGGAGAAGACGATGAGGGGAAGACGAAATTCACGCAGGGCTATCGGGCGTGGAAGACGGCACAGGAGGACTTGGAGGAGGCGCAGAAGCGGCAAGATGTAGGTTGGGAGGCGTTGATGCGAGCAGCCCATAAGACATCGGCTGACGCCAAATCGACATGGCGTTTACACGACTCCCTACAAGAAGGGGTGGGCCCTTCTTCCGCATATCACAACCTTCACCTGAAAAAATTGGAGGAGATAGCGGACCTGATTCAGGATCGCTATGAGGCGGACTTGGGCTATCCGATAGATCGGGCTCAGGCCTTCAGGGAAGCAAAGCAATATAAAGATTCGCAGGGCCGAGACCAGCCAACCTTGGGATACTATCAGTGGGACGCCAGCAAGGAAGATACGGCAGCCATAATCAATTTCATAAATGGTCACTCGCAGCAGGTAACGGAGTCGATGTCGGGCTGGCAGTCGGCAGGGCAGATATTTGGTCAAGTTGCTTCTGCGGCGGCAACTGTGTACGCGGCGACGCGGTAGGCTTTGAAAGGCTTAATTAATTATGAGTTTTTTACGTGGAGTAGCACAGACATTAGACCTTCAGCCTGCAACGCAGGCCTTTGTGAATACTCGCCGCCGAGCAGAGGACCGCAAGCATAAGCTCGAAGACGAGCAACGGCGATTGCAGGAGAAGGCTGCCAGCCTCGGCGTAAACATTGAAGGCATGGATCGCGATGCTGCGCTGGGAGCCATTGGCGAGTATCAGTCCCATGATGCCGTTACAGCTCGTGCGGGAGAGGTGGCCACGGCGAGACAAGTGGCAGAGGGCGGCTATGTTGACGCGGATGCCATGCGGCAGCACAAAGAAGAAATGAGGGGCCTGGAAATAGGGGCAGCCCGGGCCCAGACGCCTGAGTATCGCGAGTTTGAAGCCGAGATGAGGCGAGGAGAAAAAGAGGCGGATGAGGCGAGGAAGGTGGTGGCAGAAGCAGCAGAAGATGGCATCAACATCTTAAATGATGATGGCACTACCAATGTAGACAAATACAACGAGTGGATGGCGCTGCGGACCAGAATGTCCGAAGCCAAAATCAAAGCGGACAATGCAAGGGCAAAATATTGGTCGGCAGATAGGGGTACCGATGCCGCTGGCAAGCTCCAAAAAGCACAGACAATGGTGGATCAGTTTGTCCCGGGTTATATAGCGGAGCTTGATAAATATCCTGATCTCAATGAGGATGCCCCTGAGCTTGCTGGAATAAAGGCACATGCAGAGGCAAGGCTGAAGATCTTTCAGCTCGACCCTTCGTCTTCAAATCTTGATAAGATGCAAGCTGCGATGAATGAGCTGCGGCAGGTCTATCCAGAGATATATGCCGGATACGTAGGGGCCCGAGGGGCAGCGGGGGCAGCGCAAGGGCAAGATCCTTCAGCGCTGGGATTAAATAGGCCGCCGCCTGCTGTGCCAGATACAGCGGCGACTCCGGCAGTACCCGAAAGCACTGCAATTGGATCAGGGCCGCCAGCGAACCTGCCTCCGGGCGCACCTGACACTACGGTTACGGCACCTCCAGATACTACGGTTATGGCACCTCCAGATACTACGGTTACGGCACCTCCAGATACTACGGCTACGACACCTTCAGCCTTAGGGGAGCCGAGGGCGGATGAGGAGATGCCCAAGTTAAACACGCAACATCAGAAGACCTATGATAAGGCCCTTGGCCTGATGGAGTCGTGGGAGAAAGACTTGGATGCCAGGGGCATAACGGGCGAAGAGCGAGAAGGCAAGCTGGCTTCAATCTATGAGTTGGCTTACGGTGCAATTTTACAGGAGCTGTGGGCAAAAGAGAGAGAGAGAACAGGTACGACTGTTTCGCCCGAGGAAGTCGAAAATCATCCATTGTTGGTATCCATGCGGAAACGCTACCCACAATACGCGGCAAAATTTGCTGAGGTTGCACTGGGATGAACAAACAAGATCCATTTGCGGCATTAGACGAACTAAGGCCGGAAAATCAGCCCGATCTTCTTGAGTCGCTGGATGCTCTAAGGCCGCGTGATGAATTCCAACTCGGGGCTGAACCTCCTCCCCCACCACAGCGCAATGCGCTTGAAGAGTTTGATCGCAAGCGTGAAGAGTTGCGGCAGAGGACCGCGCAGCGCTTGGCCTCTGAGCGAGCGCAGCGAGAGGCTACGCCAGATGT
>VTLG01002585.1_pt1 | contig 24612 bp, 21 predicted proteins | sample 4694571 | NCBI WGS metagenome assembly VTLG01 (sample SAMN12604809, study PRJNA352737) | marine metagenome | biome: ENVO:00000447; feature: ENVO:00000209|ENVO:00000569|ENVO:01000036; material: ENVO:00002151; isolation source: viral sequences binned using virsorter ...
AGTATTAACACGCAATCCCGTTCCACTACCAGCAGATGTAGTCGCAACACCAACCGCAGTACTATCCGTACTATAACCACTACCACCAACAATGGTATCGACACCAGATGGTACACCAATTCCAACACCATGCAACCTTTTAACTGTATTAACAGCACCAGTAGTACTGGAAACAGTCCGTGAAGTTCCACTATCTACTCCTGTAACTGTATTACCAGCGGCAAGTGTGCCTGAGATTGAAGCAATTTGTAGAATGAATGATGTAGAATCCCATGAAATTACCTTACCATATGGAGATCCATAATTAAAGGAGCCAGAACCTTGGAACACAATCTCACCCACTGTATAGTTCCCACTACCACTATTCATCATTACATCTTGCTCATTAGCACCTTTTACTCCACTAAAACTAACTTGGTCGTTGGCAACATAACCATGACCTTTCTGTGTAACTGTAATTCTATTTGCCGATGAAATTGCAGTGTAAAATGGATTATCCTTCAGTGATATTGCTGTATTTTTAGTCTGTAAGATGATATTATTTGTTCCACCACTCAAATTAAACTTTGCTCGATTTAATGTGAACTTCAGAATCTTATTATTAACCTTATCCGTACCCAAATACATACTATCAACACCAAGTGCATTTGAACCCTTTTGTGTTTCCACATCCAATGCCTTGACTGTGTATTCTGTGGCTGGTGTTATAATAGTAATAGCATATTTTCCTTTCCTGAGATAAACTGGATTGGAAAATTTGAAATTGGTTGCAGTACCATCAATGTTAATTCCAGTTGCCAATGCAGATTTAGTCGAGTATGGCAATACATTATTGCTAACCTTTCCATCCTCTATTGTTCGCAATTGGACTATAACTGGTCTAGTAAAATCAGCATCCTCTGCCGAAAAATATAAATCCAAACTAGTTGCAAAACATTCAGAGAAAACCTCTATGCCCTGTGATACCGATTCGGTAGTTTGTGCATCCCACGACTTATCAAATGGTCGTGTTGCTAAACCATCAGTATCTACATGACCCACTGCATGGTAACAACCTTCTGCGTAAGATTGATTTCCTTCAATTGTGATCTGTTTACTACCCGTCTGGAATTTCGTCGAACCAACCCCCTCATCAACATTAGGAATAATATATGAAGAAGTCCATTTTCCATTAGCATCTGTTTTTGGTGTAGAGAATGAACTAGTTATATCAATTCCATCAAACTTAATTGCTGAAATGCTGGTCAATGGTTTCAGACCTTCAACAGTAATCGTTATCGTTTGTGATTTAACATATGGAACATAATGTGTACCCAAATCCTTATCACCGACCTTTTTACTCAGTATACTAGCACTATTAGGTAAGGCGGGTGATTTAGGCAACTCGTTATAAGACATACCAAAACTCGGATCTTGGAAATTACTATTTTTAACACCTGTCCAATGTGTTTCCCATTCATTCCAAACCGTACCATGAGTATCACACGGATCATCCAAATACTTTATGCCATCCCACGCTCCATTACGATTATATCTGATATTTTCCCTAGAATGAGTGGATTTCCACTTATCATAACCTACCGAAATAACACCTTGATAGGTAGAAACTTCAGTTGTTCTAACCTTTTGATCTAAACTAGAATCCAAGTTCTGAACTTCGGATGTCTCAGTATAAGGAAATGTCACTAAATTACTATTATGAACCAAATCAGTTTGTGCATCAGAAGAAAATACTTCCATTTCCAAACCATCTTCGTGGAAATGTGGCCTCAATTCATTATTTGTAGGATCAATTGAGATTTTATGATCTGCATCAGTGGAATCACCAAAACCATGACCCACAAACGGATCAACAAACACATTCCTTCGCAATCTACCAACACCGATATTATAATTTTCTGCCGAATTTTCTAGTGCGGATAATGCACTGAAGTATGCAAAATCATCGTATTCAGCAACACCAAATTTCTGAACTACAATATCATCCGTTCCGTATGTGTAAGGCATAAACTTAACAACATATAATGGAACACCAGAATATGGTGCATTCGGTGGTGATGGATTACTACTAGCAACTCCCTCAACCACTCTTAAAGTTCCTTCAGTATCCAAATAAACAATGTCAATTCTGCCTAAGTAGAAATCAGAACCATCTCCACTAACAACAGCCCTTTCTGGTGGATGAATTGAAACTGCACCCGAACCAGAAAATGCCGAATTGCTAACACCATTATCATTTTTAATACTTCTCAGATCTACACAATCACCCAATCGGTATTTTCTACCTGTGGTATCACTAGTGTAAGTTGGAATATCACCATTCTTGAATTCTTGTACACCATCATGCAAAGATGCCCAAACCCACGTACCATAAGAATCAGTTACACTATAATTGGAATTAGCAGTAGTGTTACTATCCGTAGTTGTAGGATAGGATGATGCCGAAATGTAATCCCCCGCTGATGTTACGAAATACCAATAAGCAACAGTTATTCTACCCGTAGGATAAGATTTTCCACTTTTCAATTTTAATGCACCTAATGCATAAAAATTATCACGTTGCCCCGTATCCATTGTATACCGATCTGAAATATCGGTATGACTAGACAATGCAGCCGTTCCAAAATCTGGTGACATATATACTTTCCATTGAGTTGGAAGAATATCTGCCTTAGTTAATGCCAACGTAGAAACTTCTACTGATACTTTAGTAGTAAAGACATCAGAATTATGACCTAAAGATTTATTTGCTTGTGTTGATGTATTTTTGGAAACCGTAGCAAAGACTGCGTAATTTTCTCCTGTTTGGAATGTTGCTCCGACAATACTTGCCGATGTCTTTGCCCCATTTAGGGTAGTTGTTATTTCACTGTCAGCAAATATCTTGTTCTTGGTTCCATCATTTCCATAAACTAAAATTTTAGTAGTATCAGCATCAAATGTGCTATTTGCATTTGCGGCTACTGTTAATGTAGTACCAGATGCTGTTGCAACTGAGGTCTGTCGTGTAGCACTAACAACAACTGTGGTATCAAATTCTGTTATTCCTTTCCCGATTTCATATAATAATGTATTCTTGCCTGTATCCTTCAATGATGTTAAGGTGTCATCTACACCATGTGTAGTTACAGTTGCTGTTGATTGTTCAGTTTTCAAATCACAGATTTTATTAGTTGCTGATGGTGTAGATGATGATGTCCATACATGCAATTCATTGACATTAACCAAATTTTTACCCGAATTTAAAATAATATCAAATAGATAGACCTTGAATTCATTACCCAATCGTTCTATATTTCGGATTCGTGCCGTACCAATAAATGCCGATGAATCTTTCATGTTTACCAAAGGAAATGGTACACCAGAACTTGCTGGTGAAAAATTCAATACTGCCCTTTGTGTATCTGCCGATGCAAAATTTCCTACTATACCCCCATCGGTAACAACATAGTTTCCAATATCTGCGGCGGCAGAAACATCAGCAGTAGAGTTTTCAGTAGTCCTTGCCTTGTTTAGTGCTAAAAACGTTTTTTGCTCTAATTTAGTCCTTACCCCGTCTATACTTGCGACACCTGTATTAACTCCAAAAGAAACTTTGTCACTACTTCCACTGGCATCTATACCTGATAGTCCATTGGCATCGGTCATGGTAGACTTATTCTCACGCAATTCATAATCAAATCCAGAAATTACTTTATATCCCTTACTGCGTTCAATTCCTTCTGCTTTCTTGTGTAACTTTCCACTTACAACTTCTGCAATCTCGATAAATTTAGCACTGGTAGTGGCTGTTAGTGATTTCTTTGCCAGTGTAAGTGAAATTTTAAATCGGTCTGCACCATCTGCCTGATAATTGGTAGATGAAACTGCATTATCGGTCAAAGTGGAATCTTCAGTATTGGTAATTATGCTTTCAGCAACATCAAATCCTATCTTATAAGAAGGTGTAGTAGTATATTTGTCTAAGATTAGTGTTTGATCGGCAACTTCAACCGCATAACCATTAATATAATAAACCCCTGCTTTAACATGAACAGCAGAACCAGATCCAATAACAGTAGATGGATTTTCAGCATCTCCATGTCTACCCACTGTATTCCAAGCACTAGAAGTGTCTAATGTTGACCCACTTGAAACTTTATATAATGTATCTCCACTAACAAAAGTCGTATTAGTTGTTCCACTTTTTAAATATGAAACCCATATAGTTAAAGTATCATCATCAGTTATCTGTAATACTTCCCGACTAGTTGCAGATACAATTCTAGCATACACACCATCACTGGTTCCAATAACAGTACCCACTATATTACTAATGGTATCTGTTCCAGACAAATCTGTAGTTAAGGCTACATATGACAGATCAGTATCAAGTACTATCTCGCCTGGAATTAATGCCTTTCCATTATTGAAATCTGATGTATACTTAACTTGATTCTGTAAAATAGTTTGCAGTTGGGTAAGTTCCCTTGCCTGTACTGCAAAACTGGGTTTAAACAATACCCTATGATAGCCCTTAGATGAATCGTAATCATCGTAATATGGACTTATATTGAAATCTTTAGTTGCCATTTCTATTCCACCTTCTAAGATTGAATGACTAGTCTTATTGTATCTGTATTATCTGCATCCCTAGTTACAGTTGCTCGTTGGTCAATATACAGAATCTGCCCAGAGTATTTTAATAACTCTGCTTGTAAATATGTCGTATCACTTGCTCTCGTACCTGATGCAATACTCGTACCTGATGTAGTTATATCATCCTGTGAACTACCTGAGATTATTGGATCTAAAATTAGTGCTACTGTTGCATATCTAAGAGCAGATGCAACTGGAATATCCGAATTAGTTATTTGACATGTTATCATCAAATCTTTTGCACCAACTTCTCGTTCTGCATCAAATCCATGCCCACTAATCGGTGAAATCATTGCTGTTAGATTAGAATCTACCGAACCAGCAACATTCACAGCAGTTACATTTCTATAACCTGTACCAGCAGTAGTAATACTAACATGTTGTTTTGAATTTGCAGTGGCAATTTCACCAGTAAAATCACTGCCACCATCACTGCTAGTTAATGTTACCGCATCTCCATTGGTATATCCCGTAAAATTAGAACTATGAACAATAGAATTGACTGCCCCATCCACCGCAGCTGCCTGTACATTCCATTGTTTAAGTAGATCAGCATTTGATGGTCTTAATTGTAAAGATTCAACTGGCATCCACTTAAAATTTGTATCATCAGTATTAAAAACACTAGTACTTGCAAAGGAATACAAATACTTCCAATGATACCCATCCGATTGTATAAAAACACCTGTATTACTATCATCTGCTGGATCAGGTGCATCAGAAACGGTTGCACCAGAACCATTAAACAGACATTTCCACACTCTTACCCTAGTATTATCATCAGTATATCCTAAAAATTCTGTTGGTGTTCCAAAAAGATCCAATGTATGGTTATATGGTGTGAAACTGACACCATTCTCGATTTTCTTCAGTGATGCTCCTGTTCCATGTGGTATCACCAACGAGACATCAGAACTAGTAACTTTTTTAATTCCCTTCAAACTATCCCAATGTGAAATATCACTGGAAAGACTTATTGCTGGATTCAATACTGCCGATTGGCCAGTGGCATCGTTTCCAATAACAGCATAGATCCGATGTGAATTGCTAGAAAACAACTCCAGAAATTGTTTTGCTGTTCTGTATTTGTAATTTCTCGTTAAAAGTGTTCCCATATTTTTATTCCTATGCGTTTGTTACCGTTGTTGACTCAGTATGCTCTGCTGTAGATGATGAATCAATAGTAAAATCTGTAAATATCCTCATTCCAGCTGGATGTGCAAACTTATTTAGTTGTCCTTTCCACTTATTAGGATCTTCTGAAACTCTAACTTTATATGACCACCATTGATAATAATCCAAATCCTGTACAATAGATTCTGCATCACTAACATTAGACTTCAACGAACTACCAGAACCACCATGATCTACTAATGCACCATACGTAACTGTTCCAGTTGCCCGATGTAATGGTAAATGTGGATCATGTGTCCTAAATGTAACCGTTGAATTACTATCTGCAAGCCCTTTAGTGATTACTTCAACTTCTTCTATTCCACCAGCAACAGTACTATATGGTTTTAAATTTTTAGTTGTTATCGTACCCTCTGTCAAATATGCCTTTGGTAATCCCCTATATCCAACACCACCAGAATTGACATTAATCATATTAGCACCTATAACAGTTGCAGATGCAGAAACATCACAAATTGTAACCAACCTATCTATTCTCAATCTATTCGTACTACTGGTAACTTCTTCTGCAATGTATTCTCCCTGTTCACTATCATCGGTCTTGAAAGTACCAGAAATAGTATCAACCCAATAACGATTCCCATCAATAAATCTCAACTTTGCAGTTGCACCACTAACTGAACCTGTTAATGTATCATTCTGTGCAAATGTTCCTTCAACACCATAAACTTCAAAATAATCATTAACAAAATTAACCTCTGTACCAGTATCACCAGACACAATTCCAGATGTGTAGAATTCCTCTACTGAACCCTCTGCTAACTTTTTTATTATCATTGTGGTTTCTTGGACATTTGCCAGAGTAACCACATCATCCAAATAGTAACCAGTTCCTTTATTGGTGAAAGTAATACCTTGTGCCGATGGTGTTATCTTGGCTTGTAATTGATCGGATGTACCTGATTTATTAACAACAAACCCTTCATTGGTTTGTACCACAACCACTTCGTCTGATTGAAATGTTCCAGTTATACCAGTTTCCAAATCGAGATATAACTCAGTAACAAGTTCCGAACCGATATTCCGTATTAACACACTCTCGACTACTGCCTTTGCACCAGATGCCAATCCAACAATATAGTAACCCTTAAAAGATTCGTGGTCATCAGTTGTTGTTGAACCAGAAGTCTTTACCCTAATGGATTTTTTTGTTTTCCAATCACTGTCACTAACTGTAAATACATAATTATGTGGATAGATAGTAACTGGATTTTTCTGATAAAGAATTCTAAAAAATATACTGAATACCGATTCCGTTCCCCTTGCCCGATATATTTCCTTAATTCGTTTTATCAGTTTTCGGTCATCGGCATACGTATTGCTTGGTAAATCTGGATTGTATTCTGATTTGATATATTGTAGTAACTTGTAGATTGTATTATCGACATCCCTAAAGGATTCTAACCGCACCAGGCGGTCATAAACATTCCCATTCTCAGAATGTAGATCAGAAATAGCCATATCACTAACTTGCTGAATAGACTGAAATTTGAAATCTTCTATAGTGGCATCATATGAAGTCTCTAACCATTCATAATACAACTGCATAAACCGACCAAACTTAGAAATCGACCCATCATCAACCTTGTCATAGTGTAGATCTAGGTATAAAGGCAGTTGTGAATGTATAAACGGTGATATTTTCCGTTGTATTTTATCCTTATGTAACATCTTCCACCATCGTTACCGTTATGTCGGCATCTTGAATAGTAATTACTTGTCTTGCTACTGGCTTGACATCTGCTTCGTCAACATCGGCAGTTATATAAACGTACTCTGTACCACCCGAAATGACATCAACCGCAACACCCGTGATAGATATTTTTCCTGTTGTATAATCCACTGTACCCACATTTGCGAAAATAATTGTACCACCTGATGTCAGATTAATTACACCTTTACTATCATCTGTGAAAATTACATTTCCAGCATAAGATATGTTATTGCAAACTGTGAATTCATCAGATGTAACCGATCCCTTGACAATTGCACTTCCATACTTCAGAGAATCCTTACCTATCCATCCTTGAAGTTTTCCAAGTGTCGGCTTAATTCGTTTTTTCAATTTTATTTTAGTAACATTACTTCGGATTGGATCATTCGTATCATCAATAAGTGCAGTGAGTTGTGAATGTCTAAACACTGTACCAAACTTATTCAAAGTACTATTATTATAATCTTTTATGGTAGTGGTAACATTCTCTTTCATGGTATCTGCTGGAATCAGAGACGTGGTTGAGTTATAATAAACCGAACTGTCAACAATCACAAATGTATAATCAGGATCAACTACAACTGGTGTAATGGCCAATACTTTATACTTATCCAGCATAGTTTTAACATCTGCCTTCGAGACATCGGTTAAAGTTAAACCCGTGACAGGTCTAATTGCAATATACACCTTCCCATAATCTGGTGGATCGTTATCTTCTCCACCCCAAACGGACACCGAACTAGCATTTGTGTACTTATTAATTACCAATGACTTATAATCTTCAAGTGTAACTGCACGATCTTGTGTTTTGAATGCCTTTGGTGCATTGTATTTAATAGAATCAATAGTTTCAGCAACCGTACCACCCGTTGCAGCTGAAGTAGTAGTCACAACTGGTGTGACCGTACCCGTAGTACCAGCATCAGGTCTTGTATAGGATAAAGGTGTTGCGATTTTAAATAAATCAACCGTAGTAATTGGATTCCCTGCACCATTTGCCACTGCACCCTCACTGGTCAAATACTCGACAGTAATCACATTACCCTGTGTTAATTTTGCCCCAAGAACACCATCACCAAAATAGATTTCATATTTTCCATCTTCGACTTCCTGTAAAAAGTACTTCTTGGATGTACTGGTCAGATTGGTTACGTTCTCGTATAACGTCCAGAGATCATATGTTCCATCACTGGCTGCATCTTTGATCTTGACGATCAAAGTCGATGTATCTAAATTATCAACAGGTATAATGTATTTTTCCTCAAACCCTGTTTGGTTGACTACAAAATCTATTGTACCCTGTTTTCCTTGCTTTAACTTAACACCCTTTACCTCATATGTTCGATTTGCACCTGTATCATCTGTGGTGGCCGTATAAGACTTTAGAGTGTAGAATATGTATGATACATCATCCAATTTTATAGTAAACTTGGTATATTGTGGTATGGTTATAGTTGCTGGGCTGTCTATTGCTGTTTCAGCAGTAACACATTTTAATGTTACAGTTGCTTCTGCCCCCGTTGTGGACTGCGTAACATACCCCAAATGTTTTGCTATGGATACTGCCGATGAACGTTGCGAAACACTATCCAAAAACATTTCATTAGCAACCATATTCAAATAATAAGACATATAATGTGTGTTGTAGGCAAGAACATCGGTCAAGACGGATAAACCAGCACCTTCAAAATCATAGTCTGAAAATTCAGACTGTTTCTTCATGAAATCAACTATGTTGGTTTTGATCTTGTCAAAATCTAATTCGGTGATTCGTAATTTACTATTTTGCATATTATCTCAACCGTTCTAAAAAGAATTCTACTGCTGTTGGTTCTGGTGAATTGACAAAGGATATAATTAATGTAATTAAATATCCGTTGTTGTTTGGATCTGGGTCAACTATTACTTGATTGACTATTGCTCTTGGTTCGTAAGTATTTATAACATCTTCAATGCTGGTTTGTAATGCAATGGTAGTCTCTGGTACAATATTATCAAACAACAAATTGTAGACATATGATCCAACAATTGGATTAAATAACTTTTCACCAATACGAGTCAAGACCAAATTTTTTATACTCTGTTTTATTGCATTCTGGCCCTTTTTGGATACAACATCATTAGTAATCGGATTTCTTTTGAAATTCAAATCCAGATCTACGAATTGCCTGTTCTGAAATCTAGTGGTATTCTTTTCTGTAACTGAATAGTTCATATCCTATGCTCCAATTTTAACTGATCCTACCCCTGTCATGATTTTCGATGAACAAATGACAGGTGATCCCACCCTCGCAGTCTCAACACCATTTGTTTTAACCGTTTTACTACCACTCTTAGTATGGGGCATTAAACCACCATTATATGCCCCTGCATTAATAAATAACTCTGGTGAATATGGTGGTGATGCTTGAATGTGTGGTACTCTAACATCAAATTGCCTATGTACCCCCAAATTCTTATGTTTACATCCTATCTTAACATTTCCTGACGCAGAAAACATGTTTTTTGCATCTCCAGTTGTATACCCCAAAGGTGCAGATGGAAGCACTGCTGGGCCTGGAAGAAAAGCACCATGTGGGCTATCAATATTTCCCCAAACTGCTATTGGTCTTGTATCTGGTTTTTCAACTTTTTCTGTCATCCTAGTAACTCTATTTCCCTTATAACACCTGTATTGGTTCTCAACTGAAACCCCAACCTAGCATCTATTTTAGTTTCACCGTATTTCATAAATCCCGATACTAATGGTATATTTGCCGAATCCCCACTAGTTTTTCTGAATGGCATATACCAAGTTGCGGCTGGTACAAATTTCTCAGTATCACCAAAATAGTAAACATAAGAATCACCCGTAACCGCATCAAATTCTGTCTGTATTGGTAATTCTTCTACTGGAATTAACTTATCCCGTACACCATCAAAATTCTGCCTAACATTCAAAGTGTAATCATTGGTATCTGTATATTCAGTAGAATCTGGTGTTCTCAATCCCAATGTGAAATTAAAGTCTTTCTCAAATTTGGATGATACCTCTACTGGCATAACTTGCTTCACATCATCAAATGAAACCGCAATTTGCCCATTAGTAGATACGAAAGATCCTCTCCAATCTTCTTTGATCGTAGGATTCATATCATCATCAAAAGTCACCCTTCCATTATAGTAATCAAATTGACTAGGAACCTCTACTTCATAATCACCAAAAGTTAAAGTTTCCATTTCGGCCGAAAACTCATTTACAACAAATTTTGTTCGAGATTCTTCACCAACATTATAAGTCTCAATTTTTGCAATAGTTGAAAAACTATTTGTTTCTTGGTCGATAACCAAATCACCAACTTTAAAGATGGAACCACTATCCAAACTTTTGGTATACTTTATATTCATGAATTCAAGTTGCCTTTGCATGTGCAACTTTTCAACTTCTTCCAATGTCGTATGGTCAAAGTTATCTTCACTGGCATATCCTTCAATTTTGTATGTATCTCCATCCTTTACCAGAGATATGCCTTTGGGCAAACTTCCACTTACCAACTCAATAATTTCATCAGAACGACCACGAATATTATATTCAAGAGTCTTGCTAAATTTTAACTTATTTAATGCTCTATCATCAGCATAAAACGGAGCAACCATCGCACCATTGCTACGATACCCCATCTCACGCATCACATTATCATTATTCATATTAGCAGTAATAAGTGCTGTCAGTATTTCTGCTAATGAAGATTCCACACCCGTACTTAGTTGTAAGAATCTTAATGGCACTTGTAAAACAGTACCATCTTCCATGTACAGATCTATATATAATATGTTTGCCAATACTGAAAGATCCAGTATTTGCGACGAACCATCCTTGAGTGTAAACTCTAACGTATTAGTGGCCATTCAATTTCACTCTGTTCTATGTATTCCTCATCACCAACCACAATCTCACCTTTACTATCTACAACTGGATTCAACCAAATGGAAAATTGTTCTTTCAACTCAGGATCAATACCCTTGCCACTATTTAGCACCATATGTTCCTCGCAATCAACTTGAAATTTACCCCTAACTTTGAGGTTGACATCCATATTGATAACAATTTCATTCTTTTCTGCATCATATTCTATAATTTTCTTTTCTGCAAGAACACTTAACGCATTCAAAACTTCCTTATCTATCTTCATTAACTGGTGCATACGCAAGTTACCTCCCCACATGTCTCACAACAATTTGTCATTTTTGGTGTCTCAGTCGAGACAGGTATAACATTATCAACTGGTTCTGGTTCTGGTTCATCATCTTTGAAATAACTTAACACCTTGCCACTTTCCACTAAAGTTATGGCATCATCCAACGATGTAACAGTATGTGTCACACCATCATCATCAACCACCTCTAAACTTCCACCTTCAGATTCTAATTGTGTTTTCAATTCAGCATCAACAACCCCTTCTTCCTTTTTCATCGTATCTTCAATTAAATCTTTCATACCAGCATATTCTGTCTTAACATTATCAGGTACAGTAGTCGTTTGTGATGTATTTTTACCTACCAAATTGAATATCTTAGTTAGTAATTTTAACATATCCAATGCATTAAAATTTGCTTTCAACTCATCAAGCATATCCGTACCACATTCAGCAGGGCCAAGAAACATAGTTTTCTTTGCATTAAATCCACCAAAAATGGTTGCCCTTAGAAGTGCCAATGAATTGACAGGTGGACTTTCCCGAAAAACAACAGAATCACTTTTAGAACTTGGTACATCAACCATCAATGCATCTGGTGATATTCCAGCTGGAGCCACAAACGGTGAACCAATTGCCCCATGCAAAATTGCACCACCCAATTTAGGATCTGTACTCAAAAATGGTGCTGATACAAATGCACCAACAGGTGATTCTACTAACACACCCAAATCACCCTTGATTCTCACTTGCTGTCCTTCTAATCTTATAATCCTACCTTTAATATTAACATCATTATCAGCAGTGATATTAACCGAACCCTTAGTGTAAATGTTATTATTCTTTACTACAATAGAATAATTATCACCCATGACCTTTGCGACTCTATCACCCGTAGAACCCATAACATCAACTGTACCAGATTTATGTGCAACTGCGATCCTTTCTTTTCCTTCTGTATCATCTATCTCATGTACATGCCCTGATTGACTTTCTTCCACTCTATTATAGGGATATTCAGCACCATATTCCAACTCTTTGAGTTCCCATGATTCATTTAATGACCCTGCAACCGCAATCTTACCCATTGATTCATAATTATCTACATAGGTATCTGTTTTATCACCCCTTGCTAACCTATTGACATTTACTTCACCAGCTGGTATTTTTGATTTACCCCATTTAGGTTCTGGTGTGATCGTTGGGTCATCTGCCGTTTTATAACCAGCATCAATAACATGTGTCATTATCGGCTGCTGTGCATTTTCACCATCGGCAAAGAACCCCATCACCCACGTACCCTCTACGGGGCCAATAGGTGAATCACTCGGTCTAGTATTAATAGGCATTGCTGGATAGGCAAAGGGTAGATCTTCTGTCGGAATTTCCGATTTGTCATCTGTATGGTATCCAAGTATACGTACCTTACATCTGCCCAACTTTAACGGATCTTTCCGATCTTCAACCTTCCCCTTCCACCAGACGAAAGTAGGATTCATTTACTATTTTTCCTACCCCTTTTTCTGTTGGCTATATAACCAGTTGTAGATAACTTCTTGCGACGATCATACCTTTTATAATCGGCATGGTCTTTCAAGTGTGGATATTTCTTATCAAATTCCTTTGCCGTTAATGTTTTTTTAGTTTTGTCCACGTTGCCAATCTCCCCTTGTTGTTTCCATATCACCAACATCATCTTTGTCTTTTGGGTAATCAATACCTACCACTTTCGGTGGATTGCTCCACAACCCCTTGGTAGCATCACTTCTTGGTACATTATCCTTAATCCAATCCAATACCTGTTGATTAACTTCACCTTGATCGTTCCAACCCCTACCCTCTGGTTTCAGAGTAAGATAAGTGAAGTCCTTAATCACAGTTTTACCACCCGATGTTTTAATTTTATTACCTTCCGAGTCTGTCCAAAATATAGTATTCTCACGATTTGCCAGAATGACATGAACTCCACCACCCAAGTTTGGAACACCTTTACTTTTGATTAGACCATACATGGTATTTGCAGCCCCTTCGTGAGTTTGTAAAAGTATATCATCAGGTACAACCCGTTCACGTTCTGCATTTGCTTTAACCGCAACATGGTAGTTGGCCAATACCCATACCAAATGAATATTCCTTGCTTCATATCCCACACTTGTAAGTTTAGGTATAACTTCTGTAATATCTTCGGTTTCTTTGAGTGTGATGTCAAAAAGAATATTGGGCAAATGATTTTTATTAAGGTCTTGTAACAGTAACTTCAAACTCTTATCCTTAACACCAATATTTTTGACTGCCATATGCAACGCAAAAACGTGTTCTGGATTTTTTAAATCCAAATCACCCAACAATCTACCCTTTTTATCTATATATTTTGGATTTATATTCCCTTCCCAATCAGTTGAATCTTTTTGAATCCTAGAAATAGCCATAAATGCTTTTTTCCATTCATCAACATCTCTGATCTTAAATTTTTCACCTTCCATGAAATTCTTGGTGGCAAATCCCTTACCAGAACCAGCACCACCAGCAAGAAAGACTGCTTGCCCGTACTTTTTACCCCGATTAAACAGAATCTGTTTTTCATCAATCTGTTCTTGATTGCTATTCATTTTAGCAATTACTAAATCTAATGTTTTCTGAAAGTGTGGTGAAGTATTGGTCAACACTCCCGTTGATGCTTCCACCAACTTTGAAAATTCTTTCGATAGCATATTAATCTCCTATTCTGTCGGTAATGAACTAAAATATGAATCTTTGACAACTTCCATCACCATTAAATGGCTGGCACTGTCTATTTTATGTCGTAACGCTGTAACCAAATATCTTCCATTGTATAATTTATCCATTGGAACCGTACCATCTACATGTGTTTCAACTGATGGTATTTCCAAGTCTAATACATCCCCAACCTTTCTGGTAGTATCACCCGATATGGTAATATTTAGTTTTATATTATTCAACTGTTGCATCTGTGAAATTCTATTCTGTAATGTCTTTTCATAATAAGTATTGGTATCATCAAATCGACTGACCAAAGTTTGCTTACTTAATGGTCTGGAAGTTAATTCGTCAGCAGATTCATGAACCAACATACTTGAACCCTGACCACTCATATTTTGAGTATCTGATAATCTCCAATTATTGGTTTTCTTATTATCCTCTACATGTATCATCTTATCGTATTCTTTACTATAATCATAATCCAATATTTCCGATTTTCGTTTTATCATATCGTGAATAACCAACCTATTAGCATACATTCCATTAGGTATATTAGCCACCATATCAAAAGCATTAACAATCTCTATCTGATTCACATTTCTATACTGTTCTTCGTCGGGATTTCCTTCAGCAACATCTGATGGTCGTCGCCTATAGACACCAACACTTTCTTCCTCTACCAATGATTCCAAAGACCTGAAATGAAACCCATCTCTAGTTTCATAAAACATATAATTGGCCCCATCCCTATTTTCTGCCATAGATCTTTTTGCCAACCAGTTCATAGCATCAAAAGGTTTCCAATTGGGTATCACTATATCATAAACATTTTGTGTTTCTTCAATGTCAAAATCCTTATCCGATTCCAAATCTGTTCTGAATATCTTTTCAGCAATAGATGATGTAGTACTCTTAGGAAATGACCGACTAACTGCACTCTTTAAATTCATAAAAAATTCATTAGATAGCAAATGTATAGTGTACCTTCTCAAACCTACATTCTGATTATTGACATCTGTAACTTTATAAATTCTGAATTTTTTTGTCTGTACTCGTTCTATGTTAGGTGTTCCCATAGTTATATGAATTTCTTCATGTCCAACAATGGGAAAATTGGAAATTAGATTTCCCGTATCACCGATACTCATATTACCTGTTAAGGTATTGGTAAATATATCCTCAAACAAATTAAAGGAATCCACAAAATCAGTAATATCCAGAGTTCTATCTACACTAACTGATTTCAATACTATCTCATTTAGTGTTATCCTACCACTAACAATAGTATCTGGCCTATTACTACGCATTCATCAATTCCTCAAAATTCTGTTCAAATTTCTGTAAGTATCTAGTCTCTAACATCATAATTTCTCGTTTCTTTTCATTCTCATTATTCTCAAATGTTTCATTTGTTATTGCAGATGCACCCGTATGTGAACGCCCAACAATAATACCATCATCACTTTCATAATGATGGACACCAAGTCTTTCTGTAGTAACTCCACTGGTGGTAATCTTCCCAACTGCACCACTATCATCACCCTTTACAAATGCACCAACATCAAAAGCATTACCAGTTAGTTTATACGTCAACTGAATTAAGGTAGCATCAAAATCCACTACAGTTCCTGTTCCGTTCAACAACGTACCATCTGCCAAATATTCTTTTATAACTTCACCCTTAACAAAAAACCTCTTTTCCAATGAATCAACATCTCCGTATGTAGTATCAGAATGATGTGTAGACTCCAATAGTAAATTATTGTCTGGATATTTCAAATCTATAAATTCATTCAACACACGTTCTTCCATCACCCAATCATGGTATGGATCAGTTACAGTATTCATGTGTAACAAAACCCAATGAGAGAGTATGTCACCATAGGCAGAATGTGCCGAAAGTTCTGGCCTTTCACTGGTAGATAGAATACTCTTATAGTAGGATGGTAACAACTTTTTAAAATCACCACGAATACCAACCCGTTTCAAAAGATTCGTGACTTCTCTGGTCTTATTATCCTTGCCAATATCATAATCCACTTTCGGAAATATATCAAAATAGTCTATTGCCATGATTTCTCCCAATTACCACTCTGGTTGAGTTTCGTTTAAAATACTGGATTTCGTAACGTATTCCATTTCTTTAAAAGATAGAGAAATTTCAATATCAACAGGTGCTAAATTCTCATGATATGATGGTGTATTTGAATTAAAATGATTTACACTCACTGACGTTAATACACATCTTTTTATTGAAGGAAGCCATTCAGATTCTCTAACTGCCATACTATGATTAGGGTCTGCTTGAAAAAATCTGATTCTCCATGATGCTGGATATTCATACCTGATACCTTCTGATGCAAGTCCTGGCGAAGAATGATACCTAAAAAGTTTAACAATTTTATCAATGGTTTTAGTTTCTTCCTCATTGAAGGCAATCAATTTATGCTTAAATGTAAAAGACCTATAATCCACCCCTTTAAAAAACTGAGATTCAAATGGTCTAATTACAACACCCCTCTGTCTCTCCATACTATTTTTTATTTTTTCCTGAGTTAATAAACCCTTAGTAACTACTTCTGCCACCTCACCTGCTAGTTTATACTTTATTGATTCTTTGGCCTCTGCAATTGTACCTTTCAGTGCTGATTTTAGTCCTAATGCACCTGTCTTGGCAAAAATATCATCACCCGTCTCCCAACTTGCTGATACAGAATCTGTCATATCAGGTGGCATATGCAAATTAACTTGGAGAGGATTATCTCGAAAAGATCTATCAACCGACCTTCCAAAATCACCCCCATAATGAGAATCCCTCATCCCTGCTTGTGGTTTTCCATGTGGATATGGCATATAATTAACAAACCCCAATGGATCTCCAGTAATACCAGAAGGATAACTATGAGCCCCAGTTAAATTTCCAACATTTTCTGGTCTTGGATAACCAACTCTTTTTGGGTCTGTCATGTCAACTGGAGCAACACTTTTAATTTTTTGTTCAGCCCAATTTATAGCATTATCTATTTGCTCATTTGTTATTTCCTTCCCTTTATCTACTACTTTACCAACACCACTTTTAATGCTCGGTATAATTCCGTCCGACATAACACTATCCTCCTTTATTCTATTTATAAGTATCGTGAACTTATAAATATGATTATGGCATACAGTGGAAAATACCCCGTTATCAACAGAGATAAGTACATCGGAAATCCCAACAAGGTAATATATCGTTCCTCTTGGGAAAAGGATTTCATGCAGTACTGTGATCGGAATAAGAATGTGCTAAATTGGTGCAGTGAAAATCCCATTATCAAGTACTTTTGCCCCACTGACAAAAAATGGCACAGATATTTTCCAGACTTCTATATTAGAGTTAAACAATCGGATGGGAACATAAAAGAGTTCATTATTGAAGTAAAACCGAAACGTCAAACCAGACCACCGAAAAAAGGCAAAAGTAGACGTAGATATTTATATGAGCAATTTACATGGACAAAAAATCAGGCAAAATGGGCAGCTGCCACACGATATTGCGAAAAACGAAAATGGGAATTCAAAATAGTAACTGAGAAGGAACTCAAAATAGGATATAAATAGTCATATGGCAACTATATTCGACAATCTAAAAAAGGCTGGGCAAAATGCAATCACATGGTTGAAGCAGAATGCCGCCAAACTAAGCTCAGTTACACCAGCAGAATTAATGCGTGATGCCGACAACAAAACTAATACTATGCAAATGGGAAAAATGTATATGTTTCGTTACGACCCCAAGCACAAAACCAAATTACCCTACTATGATACATTCCCATTAGTAATACCCATAGAAAAATACTCCGATGGTTTTTTAGGTCTAAACATGCATTATCTTGCACCCAAACTCAGAATGGATCTCTTGGCGGGTCTGATGACAATCACAAACAACAAAAGTATGAATGAAAATACCAGAATGATGGTAACATACAATATGCTAAACTCAACCAAAAGACATCGGTATTTTAAACCAACATTAAAACGATATTTAGCAACTCACGTCCAAAGCAGTTTCCTCAACATCAAAGCAGACGAATGGGAAACAGCAATATTCTTACCAGTTGAACAATTTGTGAAGAAAAATAAACGTGCTGTATGGAAACTCTCAGAGGAATTACTATCATGAATATTAATCAAACACTTAATGGTTTGTCAAAATATATCGCAAGTCAAGGTGGTGTACCACATCTAAACCGATTTGCAGTTGAAATAACAAACCCAAAATCATTATCAAATGTATCAAATAGTATAGGTGAACAATACAATCATGTCCTACAAAATCTAACATTCTCTGCCAGAGCAGTAGGTCTACCATCAAAAACGTTAAGTACCAATGCAGTTATGGCAGCTGGCCCAGAACAAAAATACCCATATATGGACAATTACGATGATCTTAACGTTACGTTCATGTCAACCAAAGGAAAAAAGGGATTTGGATTGCCCGAAAGAAAATTCTTTGAAGATTGGTTATCTACTATAGTAAATGATGGAAATATGTTAGTTGGATTTTCAGATGTGTATAGTACTGATCTACGAGTATCAGTACTATCAGACCAAAGAGGTAATCCATCGAGATTAGTACAATACGCATTTGATAGGGCTTATCCTATTGCCATTAGTGCAATAGAATTTGCAGCTGCATCTCACGATATTGCATTCTTTAAAGTAACATTCTCATATGACAAGTACTATAGAGTAAATGTAGTGGAAAATACACCCAATCCAGCATCTGTATTACCAGAACCAAAGAATGGGGAAATACCAGAACGTAAAAATAGGATTTGGACATCTGAAGTAAGTGGAAAATATAAACATCCAGTTGGTGTGGAACATGCAAAACAAGCATCAAGAGACTTAGAACGTCCAGATAGAATAAAAAAACCAGAACCACCAAAACCCAAAACACCAGAACGTCCAAATAGAGTAGAAAAATGGGAAGCAGATTGGAAACAATCACCAATAGAAAATAAAAGAGTAGTAGGTGGAAAGGCAAACACCCCAACACCCAAAAAACTAACTAAAGCAGTACTTGGTAGAGTAGCAAATCGTGCCAGAGCAGAACTCGGAATAAGACCAATGCTTGATGAATAAAAATAGGAGATAATAAATTATGCCTTTACCCGTAATAAATGCACCAACATATGAATTGACCATACCATCAACTGGACAAACCGTTCAGTACAGGCCATTCTTAGTCAAAGAAGAAAAAATCCTACTAATGGCAAATGAAGGTGGAGAAGCATCTGAAATAGTTAGAGCAATGAAACAGATCATCGGTAACTGTATTCAAAATGGATACAATACCGACAACATGCCATTATTTGACGTGGAATACATATTCCTCAAACTCAGATCCAAATCAGTAAACGAATTTTCTGAAGTTGGATTTAGATGCCCCGAATGTGATGAAGTAAATAGAGTTCAAATAGACTTATCTGGAGTTGAAATTTCCGTTGATGATACTCATAGTAATAAAGTAGAACTGACAAATGATATTGGCCTAATAATGAAATATCCACAATTAGATTCCGTGAATATAAACGATCTCGAAAGTAATGACGTAAATGTTGTTTTTGAGGTAATTAGTTCCTGTATAGATTCTATATATCAGGGTGAAGAAATCCACGATAGTGGTGATTACACCAAACAGGAAATTTCCGAATTTATAAATAACCTAACACAAGAACAGTTTCTAAAAATACAACAGTTCTTTGATACAATGCCTAAACTATCACATACAGTACCATATAAGTGTGGTAAATGTGAATACGACGAACCTTTATTACTGGAAGGGTTGCAAAATTTTTTCGCATAGGGTTAGGTCATGAAACGTTAGAAAGCATGTACCTAACCAATTTCGCAATGATGCAACATCATAATTACAATTTAAGTGATTTAGAAAACATGATTCCGTTTGAACGGGAACTATATGTTACCCTTCTCTCAGATCACATCCAAGAAGAAAACGAAAAAATAAAGGAACAGCAAAGAAAATCAAAGTTTTAATTAGATTATTACAGTACGGATGGTTAGTTAAACGTAAAGGATGGTGGTATAAATTTCCATTCTTGCCCATCCCACCTAAAGCATGGTTACTATGGCGACTCGAAACCGCATGGGGAATTGACTCCATGAATCCTAAATGGGAAGATTTACCACCCATTCCTGTTATGTTACATGATGTCTATAATTTTGGTCATTGGTTGACCCAATTCAAATAAAACGATATGGATAACATGGAACAGGAACTTATTAATAGGATACCAGAACTCACTGACCTCATTCTACCGTGGCTAGGAATCATGCTATCGGTAGTTGTCTTTATGTGGTTTAAGGATTATGCACTGCAAATATCTAAAGGGTTGAAATTTAAACTAGATCCACATTTCCAAGAGGGAGATCAGGTCTGGTTGGAAGATGAACCAGCAGTCATTGTCAAAATTGGTCTATCCTCAACCGTATTCGGTATAGTAAATGGTCGTGGGTACATTTGGAGATTTGTACCCAATGAGTCGATCTTTGATATGAAATTAGAAAAAATTGTTAGTGATAAGATACACTACGATTCAGAAGCAGAACAAGCTAGGAAACTTAAACGATTGTTGTCTATAGACGAAGAACAAGATTACAAAATTGCCCAAAACAAAAGGCACGATGTAGAACAGGATGTGGAATTGGAACAGAATTTAGTACGAGATCTACAACATGATAAAATATTGGAAGAACACAGCAAAGCAATCGCACAAATATCATCTTTAGTGCAATCACACGGTTCAGAAGAACTGAAAGATGCGGCTGAAGATCTCATGAAAGATCTAACCAATAAGGCATAGTAAAATGGCAGACTTACAAGACGAAATACGAAAGTTAGAAGAAGAACGAAAAAAACGAATCACAGAAGAAAAAAGGCAACAAGAAATTGATGCCGAAAAAATCCGAGCTGCTACAGAAGATTTAACTAACAAACGTATAAAGGCAGAAGAAGATCTCAAAAAGGAAATTCTTGAAGGAAACAAATATCTAAATGGTCTGGAAAAAAGTCTTGCCGATGCACAAAAAAAAGGTAATGAAAAAGGAGTAAAAGCACTAGAAGAAAAAATAAAAACCGAGACAGATAGACGAAAAAAAGAAGATGAACTGATAAGAAAAAAGCATAATGCGACTATTGACTCACTAAAAGAAGACATTTCTATCAGAGAAAATGCCGCCAAACAAGCACTTTCAGATCTATCAGATGAACAAAAAAGACAAGAAGAAATAACCAAAAAACAAAAACTATTAGACGACCTCAAAAAAACACAAATAAATGGTTTTCAAAATGCAATATTAGGTGCAAATAAAGCATTAACTGGACTCGGTGATACTATAAAGGGAGCATTTGGAGAAACTACAATAGGAAAAAGTTTAAGTATAGCTGGAAAAGGTATAGGTGCAGTTACAGGACTTTTTAAAAAAGTAGAAGATCCAGAAATAAAAAAACAGAAAAAAGAATTAGCAATACTCAAGGGTGAAAAACCAGAAGCAGAAAAAACAAAAACATCATTTTTACTAAAACCTTTGGGTATAGAAAAAATATTAGCAAAGCAAGAAGAAAAGGAAAAGTTACTAGACCCCAAAACCCCCCAAAAGGTTGAAATAGTTTCCCAACCAAAAGATGTATTTGCCGAAGAAAAGGCAAAAGAATCTGCACATATTCAAGAAGAACAAGCAGAAACCCAAGAACGAATTGCTAATGCCTTAGAAAAAGAAGACCAAACAGTCAAAGTTGAAGGAAAAGATACTGGAATATTTGGAAAAATTCTTAGTGGAAGTTGGAATCCATTAAAAGCAATACAAGGTATAGTAAGTGGTATATTCGGTATTATCAACGAATTCATCAAAGGTGTTGGTGATATATTAAAATCAGCACTCACAGTAGTGAAAAATCTCGTTAAAGGTGTTGGTGATATTCTACTCACACTCGTTGATATTGTAGGTAAAGGGTTTGTCAAGATAATGGGATTTGCTGGTCAAGGCATAGCTGCTTTGTTCAAAGCACTAGGTTCAATCCCACCACAAGCACTCTTAATAGGAGCAGCGGCAATAGGTGTACTGACATTGGCATTTATGGGATTGGGCAAAGGTCTGCAAATGATGACCCCTGCCATCAAAGAATTGGCAACCATACCATTTGACAATTTCCTATCACTTGCTGGTGGTTTGCTAGTTCTCACACCAGCACTAATTGCATTTGGTGTTGGATCTGCAATTGCCACGCCAGGATTCTTCGGTCTAGCACTCGGTGTTGGTGCATTAGGAGTAGCATTACGAATTCTTGCCCCTGCAATAGAAACTATAATACCACCCATCACCGACATGGTAGGTGGACTTGGTAATTTTGTTACTACAGTTGGAACAGCAATGAGTAACTTCATTACTAGTTTTGCCCAATCAATGGTTTTACTGAGTGATGCAGACTTTATACACTTGGCAGGGGGATTTGTTGCTTTGGGAGTTGCTCTTGCTGGATTTGGTGTTGCAGCTGCAATTGCCATACCATCACTACTAGCATTGGGTAGTGCTTCCAGTGGTCTTGCTAATTTAATTGATGTACCACCAGATAGGTTTGATGCACTTAGAGAAAGTTTCAAACTATTAGGTAAGGCGGTCAAAGAATTTGCTAAGGATGCAAAAGGATTAGGTGGTGCTGTTTTAGCAATGGGTGCATTAAGTGCAATTCCATTTGCCAACAAATTACTAAAAACAGGATTAGAAACAACAGAAACCAGAAACGTAGTTGATAGTTTTAGAGGTGGGATTGCAGAAGCAATTCAACCAGTAGACATCGTATCGTTCTCTGGAGCAAGAACAGAAAGGGGAGTAGAAATGTTAAGACAGGCAGCCGAAACTGTTGAAATACGTGATGAAACTGCAATGAATGCAGCGGGTGCTAATGTAGTTACAACCGCAGTCACTGATGCTAGTTCTGTTACCAATAATGCAATAGTCGTACAAGACTCACCTACCGATTCTGGTTTCCGAGCATCAGTAGGAACTTATGGGCCATAAAAAATGCCCAACAGAAATGTTGGGCATTCCAGTAGAGTACTATTCTTACTGTTCGTTTGCTAAATTAGCAAAATAAGACAAGGTTTCATCACCATCCGCACTTACTGTTTCAGCAGTTACTGGTGCTGGTGCTTCCCTAGTTGCAAAATCATTTGAATTAAACTTAGTTGCTGGATCAGTAGACAATCCTAACACTCGATCCATCTTAGTCTTTAATTCATCATAAGACTTAAAATGATCCCGATCAAGTAATTCCTGTAAACTATACTGACCATTCCAAACCTTTTCTAATTCATCATCATCGTTAGATAATGGTGCAACTGAATCAAATTCGGACTTATCATAATTAACGAAACCATCAACCATCCGAATCTTAATCTTGAAGTTTGCTCCACCCCAAAGATCAAAAGGATTAATCGGAATTTCATCCTTAAATTCTGGATTCATCAGATCGTTAATCTTATCAAAGATCTTCTTGCCATACTTAAACAACCGAACTTTACCGTTGTTCTGTGGGTTTGCTGGATCTTCAATAACGTAGATATTACTATAGTAGTTCAACCTACGTTTCTGTTTACGTGCTTGCTCCTTCCCTGATTCTGTTCCATTATTCCACAAGGATGAATTGAATTCACTAACAGGATCTTTCTCGTTAAAGGTAGTCAACGAATTCTCAATATACCAACCACCTTGTCCTTGAAAACCATGCGAAAAAATTCGTACCCATGGCGTTGATTCACCTTCAATTGGTGGTAAGAATCGTATGACCGCATATCCGTTTCCAGACTTATCACGTTCACACTTCCAAATTCGTTCATCTTCAAATGAGTTATTATTGTTAGTTTGGGTTTTCTCTAATTCGGTTGAAAGACTGTCTAGGAAAGACTGTCGATTTTGCTTCATGGATTTAAATCCACTCATATTCGTATTCTCCGTATTTCGTATGCGTTGTATTCTACTTATTCACACACAACCAACTCTTGATTGTGTAATAGTAATTATACCATATTTTTCCTCAGATGTCAAGCTTATTTTTCAATATTTCACGAAAAATTTTCACATCGACATCAAGAAATCCAATATATT